>Ga0208741_10000087_pt1 | contig 51407 bp, 66 predicted proteins | sample CryBogCBE03Jun09_FD_184576 | JGI IMG/M metagenome (GOLD analysis project Ga0208741, IMG submission 184576) | Freshwater microbial communities from Crystal Bog, Wisconsin, USA - CBE03Jun09 (SPAdes) | ecosystem: Environmental > Aquatic > Freshwater > Lake | place: Crystal Bog, Wisconsin, USA...
TGTCGGACTATCATCAATTAAATTAACTTGCATAGTTTCAGTAATCGGAATAACAGAATGTTTAACGTCACCATTAATTTCTTCATAAATGTTAGCCTCAGATTTAGAAATTCTAACTAATACTTGATATGAGTTCCTTACATGCATAACATTTGGAATTTTATAAACAACATTACCCATTTCAGATGTATTTTTATAAACCCTATTGTTAGTAACATTGATAATATTTGGGCCATTTGGTGCCTCTATAGCTTTCTTTTTGTGAAAAGCTAGTACCACAACCTCAGTATTTTTATTATTATCTTCAGTTGTCTTAACCAATGGCTTAGATGTAATGTTTGGTTCAACTTCTGGTTGATTTGTACCGCTAGGTGCATCTTGGATTAAAAACTTTGATTTATTTTTGTTTATTTCCATTGACGATGCGCCAGACATCCCTATTTTTGTTTTTTTCACTGAGGAACATGAAAATAAAAGCATTATTGCCGCTATAATTGTTAAAATCTTTTTCATACTTTTTCCACATTTAAAATTTTTATTAATCTGTCGTCATAAACAGTATATATTAAACCACTTTGTGACCTAGGTTTACCAATAACCCCACTAACACCACAAATATTTAAAAATTCACTAGTTTCTTTTTTACTACCGAGAGTACCTGTTAATACTTCATACATTGTATTTAAATTCCAATAGTTACCATAGTCGTTAAATTCATTTTCAATCAATTCAGCATCATCTGTGTGGCCAGCTTTGATTAATTTTTTTACTATCTTCTCAGCAATATGGTGTGGTGTTTCATCTTCCCAATTATAAAAATCATCTAAACCTCTAATACTTACAGTATATAAATTAAAACCTGTAGATTTCAATTTTCCGATTGATAATTCTTTAGCGTAAAAAACCGCTGTTTCATACGTGTCAGTAAAATAAAGCCCATGACCAAAAATTGATAAACCATCACCGCTACCGATTCTATCAAAATCAAAACGGTCAAAGACATGCGGTGAACCATGATAAAATACTTTATCACCACCTAATTCATTATATATTTCTAATATTTTCATTTTAATAAGTATATTCAGTTAATACTGTATATGGTTTATTTAGCACCTTTAAAGCTAGTTCAACTTCTTTAAGACATTCATCAATACCACCGCCGCATAACATAACGTTATAATAATTTTTCAATTCGTCCATTAGGTCTGGTATCTCCATCGAATCCTTTGCAAACTCTAACAATTGTCTTATATCTTCTGAACCATATCTTTCAACAAATTCATTCCAAAAATCTTCATCTAATTCTCGACTATCAAATACATCTTTTTCAATCATATATCGTATAAGATTTACTATTTTATCCTCGTCAATATTTCTATCCATACAATATCTAAAAAAGCCATATCCTTTATCATAAAAATTAGAAAATTGAATTACTTCTTCATTTAATCCATAATCAAATAGCCAATTTTTATAATTATCTTCTGAAATCATTCCAATATTATCACCATTATAAAAAAATGTTAATTGGTCCATTTCTGAAAAATTATCATTTAAAAAACCAATAAAATCATTAATCATATGACTAAAATACTGTTTATATTCTGGTTGAACATCAATAACAATTAAATGCTTACCCGATACAATGTTTGCACCGCCTAATTCATTTAACCTATTTATCTCTTCATTTAATAAAAATTTATCCTTTCGCATAATTACCAGATTTGCTTTCAACCATTTTTAAATTATTATTTCTATCAATTAATAGATACTCATAATCAAGAAGACCAAATTGATTTAAATGTTCTAAAACTACATTTACGTCAAAAAGTGAACAAGAATATATGTCAAATTGAAATAGTGAAGGTATTGAATTATCCCATATATGTATTGACGAGTGTGATGTTGCAAGGGTTACGGTACCTGTAAGACCCTCATTACCTTCTTCTGTTACATAAACAGATGTTGGACCTGCTACAACCACCATATTAACCTTATTAACTAATTCAGTAAACCAGTTATTAATTACTTGGACATCTTTAGGTGGAGCATTAAAATTACCCTTAATTATTAAATGTAGATGATTTGGTATAAACATTGCTTTTAGTTTATAAATATCCAAAAAACAAAAAAAGGATACGTAATGTATCCTTTATATTTATATAATAAGTTTCTTCGCCTCTGGTGTTACTTTAAACACTGGAATGTTATCTAGGCACCACCAAAGATACCCCTTATCAGTCTTAGCTACCTCAGAAAAAACTTTACCCTTATGTTTACCAAAATTTAGCACCGAATCAACATTTATTAAATTTGCGGTGTCTTTTTGTTTTGTTTCTGTTAATATTATCTTCTCCCTTTCAGTTGGTGGGTTATGTTTAAGATAAACCATATGAAGCAATATCTTACTTTCGTCAATTGCATCTACGCCAGCTCTATGCTTTTCAATATATGGGTCACCATCTTTAACAAAAAACTGATTATAAATTTCTTCAACAGAAGGTGTTTTTACTTTACCCTTATAGATGTAATTACTATACTTTTTAGCTGCTTTCATTAGACATTCAATATCGTCCATTTTAAATCCAGCAGCCTTTAAGAATCTAATATCAAATGACTTATTATATGCTGTCATTTTATATGTATCAAAAAGTTGTTGAATTTCATCGAAATATTCTTCCAATGTCTTAGCGTTAATCACATCTTCAACAGTTAATGTTGTATTTTTAAATATCCAACAATCTTTATGAATATCTGGGTCAAATCTTTTATCTCGAATAACATTATCAAAGACTAGTTTTGTTTCATTTGTTTTAGTATCGACTAAAACAATACCTATTTCAACAATAGCGTCTTTCTTAGTATTAAACCCTGTGGTTTCAATATCAACTACTAATAATTTCATTATTTTGGTTTTTATGCCAAATATACTAATTTTTTAAAGAAACTACAAATTAATTATTCAATTTCTAAATCGGGAAACTTATTTTTGTAGAATATTTTAGCTTGCTCCATTTGTTTTGGCCAGAAATATCCTTGTAGGTGATAAGCATCAAATTTATATTTCATTTCATAGTTTAACCATCTATCATATGTACCTTCACCCCATTTAGCCTCTAAACGTTTAATAAACTCTTGTTCATTAAAATCCTCAGCAGGTTTAAAAATTCTATTACTCTTCCCATATGATGATTCCCTATCAATATATTCAGTTGAAGATTTATGTTGAGCACTCATCATATTAACAAAATCTTTTCTAGTGTATCGTTTCCAAGGTCCGTTGGTTCTTCTTTCTTTATGTCTAACCTCATTGTACCAAACATATTTAATCATATTTGGATTTAAATCGCCAATAAATAAGGCTTGTTTTTCGTAATTACCAAAAATCGTTTGTCCTAGTTCTGGTCTATCAGATTTTGAAATACGTTCATCATCGTCTTGTGAGTATTTATCCCTATTTGCCAATCTTTGTTGTTCACGTTCGTTATCATCCTTGAAAGATTTCGTATATTCACCTTGAACAAAGTAAGAACGACCACCGACCCATACTGGTGCCTCTAAATCACTTACTTTACTTGAAAATTCAATGATAATACCGCCACTAGCAAAACGGTCCTGTATTAATTTTAAATCGACAGAAACAAATAAACCTTTAGGATTATTACCCGATTCATAACTATAAATTCTTCTAGCTCTTTCTTTACCACTTAAGCCGTGTAATGCTATATATAACCCTTCTTCAAATCTATTAAACCCGTGAAATACCCTTATTACTTCATCATCTTTAATTGGTTTTTCTTTGAAAAATTGTTTAGAATCTAAGTTAGTATTAATATACCTAACCTCATTCAAATATTTACGAACCATTTGTTTTATATCCATAGTTATAAATATTTCATAAATAAAAAAAGGATACCCAATGTATCCTTTAACGTAATATTTACCCACAAATAATCGCTGCGGAGAGCATCGAAATCGAATCGAATTCAGCTTTCGCCGAACGTCACGCTTAGCAGGCGGACCCCATCGCCATCAGGGTTTACTCTCCATTTTAACTGTGGTCCTACGGGGATTCGAACCCACGAAGTACCGCTTAGAAGGCGGTCAGTTTATCCAGTTAGCTTATGGGACCAATTTAATAGGGTGTAAAGGTTCTGCCTTACACAAGGTGCGCTTACCTTACTTCCTATTAGTACATACAATGAGATTCGAACTCATATCTTCCACTCCAATTACGATTAACAACTTAGAAGGTTGACTCGGCTATGTATGCATATTATTTTTTATACTCTTCACCAATATTATTATCAGTATCCGCATTATCAAATGCACCACCATACTTAACCATATCTTCAAACCATATTGGTAATGTTTTACGTAAATCCAATTTATTTATCAATAAATCTTCTAAAATTTCTCCTACTGTCATGTAGTCCTGTCGAGATTCGAACTCGAAAAAATTGTTTAGGAAACAACTATGATTTCCAATTTCATCACAGAACCATATTTTACTTTAACTCATTTAACTGTTTTCTCAAGTCTTGAATCTTAGTTAAGTAATCACTTACACTTATTTCAGCGGTGTTTGATACTTTTTGTTTAAGATTTAACTTCATTTCATTTTCGAGAAACTCAATCCTTTCTTCAATCTTCTTTCTTTTTTTATCAATCTTTGCCATAGTGGTCTCTAAGGGATTCGAACCCATTAGCCTCCTGATTCGTAGTCAGGTGCTCTATCCAGTTGAGCTAAGAGACCAAATAAACATAGTTACTGTACTCGACAACAGCTTGTATAATCATCACAATTTTTTAACGTGGTACGGACACTAACTCCACCTGATATTAGTTCTTTTTATATCACATTTACTATGCTGTGGTCCTAAAGCGACTCGAACGCTTATCAAATGTTTCGAAGACATCTATCCAATCCATTGGACGATAGAACCAAAAGTCCCGACAGTGAGATTCGAACCCACGTGTAACCAACTACTCTTTCAACGCCTTATGAGAGCGAGGAGATATGTCGGGATAATGCGGACAATGTAGGACTCGAACCCACAACCCTGTGGCTAACAACCACCTGCTCTATCCAGTTAATAGCTAATTGTCCAATATAAATTTGAGGATTGTGAGAATTTCGAAATCTCGACCTGAACCTTAACAGGGTCCTGCTCTGCCTCTGAGCTAACAATCCATGGGTATCTATGAACGTTTTAAACCGTGTGCGGACCATAGATAGTCTTATTCGCAACCTTCTGCTCTCCCAACAGGGGTCGAACCTGTAATAACTGATTAACAGTCAGACGTGATACCATTTCACCATAGAAGAATGTATGTAGTGCAGATGGGATTCGAACCCACATTTGATATTATCTCAAGATACCATTACAAGTGTGATGTGTATAAGACACCGCTGCTACTGCACTATATTGTGGACACTACTGGGCTCGAACCAGTGACTTCAATGTTATGAGCATCGCACTCTAACCAACTGAGTTAAGCGTCCATTTGTTGGAAATACATCTTTACCTTAAGATAAGACATAAAATCTAATTTTTCACTTAAAAGACGTTGAATATTCTCAACATTACCTACATAAAGCGGAGCATTATCTGCTAACTCTTTAGCAATTTCGATTGTTGTATTCTTAGGAACACCACAGTCGGCCAAAATCTTAATTACTATACTTGTCATATCCATGTTGTGACGGTGGGACTCGAACCCACATCGTTCTTACGAACCTGCCGTATCAGAGCAGTGCCTAAACCATTCAACCACGTCACAATTTTTCTCTAATTGATAATACATCCTTCTCAAATATACCTCTTATTGTTTTCTTATCTTCAAAAGACATTCCACAATAAACCAAAGTGTTATTAAGTGTTCTAAAGATGCTCATCACTAAAATTTCACCCATTTTATCCTTTACAATCATTTTGGGCGACACAAGGGAATTGAACCCTTAACTACTAGTAAAAGGTGGCTCGACCACCCGTTGCAATCCATGCTGCCGCCATTTATTTATTTTTAATTATTCTACCTTTAAACCAACCACATATAAGGTACAAAAAAGTCAAGGGTGGGTACCGCTGGAGTCGAACCTGCAACCGCCGCCGTATCAGAGCGGTGCTCTAACCAGTTGAGCTAGATACCCATTAAAAATCAAGGGTGTACGATGGGATTTGAACCCACGATGTTTGATTAAATCGCATTCTGCTTCACAGGCAGATTCCTTCGACCACTCGGACCACGCACACCATATACTAGTCTTGGTAAAGGGATTTGAACCCTCAAATTGGTGACTAATCCAACTATTATTTTCATTGTCATCTGGTTTACTAAAGCAGGTCTTCCATAAATGGTCCAAATACTTTCCTCAAACAGTAATCTCGTTTACCGATTCCGACACACCAAGATAATGCGGAGAACGTAGCAATCGAAGCCAGCCCAACTTAATGGGTTCTTGTTTTCCAAACAAGCGAGAGCCACCTGCTCTTCCTTCGCTCTCCAAAAATGGGTGTAACCACGGTATCGAACCGAGTTCTTCTCCTTCACAGGGAGACGCTTCACCTTAAAGCTTGAAACACCATGTTGGAATATGTGGGATTCGAACCCACGGAACCACCCAAGGTTCGCCTGTTTCGCACAGGTGCTTTAAACCACTCAGCCAATATTTCCAGCGGTGAGACTCGGAATCGAACCCAGAAGCCAGCTTTTAACCGACACGGCTGTTTTCAAGACAGCTGCCTTACCGTTAGGCTACCTCACCGTATATACTAAATTTCACTATTTAGTTGCTGATAGGGGAGGATTCGAACCATCCATGTTGAGATTAGGAACAGAACATATCGCTACCGTGTGGTCAACCCATTATTCTGTCTTTATTTCTTTATCAACGCCTCCGAGACAAGGAGGTGCGTCTGCCAAAATTTCGCCACCTATCAATTTATTGTGCACGTAAAATAGGATTTGAACCTATGCGGAGACCTAACATAAATGTTATATATCTCAGTAGGGTTGGAACCTACCACCTTCGACCACTCGGTCATTTACGTATATTATTTTTACCAGAATAAGTGTCTGTTTGACTATGACAGTTTGGACATAAAAATCTTAAATTTTCAACCCTATTATCTTTATGATTACCATTTTTATGGTCAAGTTGTAAAACAATTTGATTACCAAGCCATGTATCTTTCACTGTACAATGGTTACCAGAACATTCATAAACTAATATTTTTTCATTTACTAATCTTTTTTTTAATCTTCGCATATTTTGATAAGTGGAATTTTCAACTAAAATATCTTTTAAATCTATTTTAGGTCCAATTATACTATTACCCTTATTTTCATAAACTGGTGGTGTAATACCGAGTCTTATACAATGATTTTTAAATGTTTTATATGCACCAGAACCATTTGAGGCAACATTTAATTTTTTTAATATTTCATTAATTGAAGTTGATTTTTCAATTAATAAATTCATTTCTTCTTTAGTTAAATTTGCGATTTTCATATTCATTTATAAATAAATATCTATAAATAGCGAAAAAGACAAACTTAACGCATTCGCACGGGTAGAGAATTTTGAAATCCCGACACCTAGTTTTGGAGACTAGTGCTCTGCCTCTGAGCTATACCCGTGTGTTTCCCGTAATGTCAAATAACTGTGTATACTATAATCTTTCCTCTTTCTCTAACAAACTTTAGCTCACCAGTATAACCTTGTTCTAAAGATACCTTTTTAAATCGGTCATGAATTTCGTCAAAATCAGTTTCTAAATCTTTTGGCTTCACAACACCAAGCTTTTTATATCTTTTTTCTTCTTCGTCCATGTGTAAAAAAAACCTCTGATTCTTATGAGTCAGAGGCTTTCGATATTTTTAGTGATTTAATATTAGATAGTATTAATATCACTCGATAGCATGACTTGATTTCCTGAACGACTATTATTATGTCTCCAGTTAATCGAATTAATCATATTGTTTATGTTTACTATCATTGTGATAAAATTTTTCTTGTTATTAATAAATATATGCAAATATACGAAAAGTTTTTTAATTGTCAAGTTTTTTTTAAACTTTTTTTTTGACAACCTTTTAAAGAACTCTTATTTTTTATTTACAATGCAAATATACGAACTAATTTTGAATTGGACAAATCTTTTTTTTTTATTTTTTTAGAAATTTACCTAATCTAAGTGCTTTCATTGTAAAGCGTTCAAGAGATTCATTATTATATACAATAAAATCCGCATCATCTTCAGTTATATTGAAGGAGCTTGAATCTTCAACTGGTAAACGTTTCTCAGCCGATACCCAGATAATTAAATCAAATAAACCTTGCTTACGGCATTCTTCAATTTCAGCGTGGTCTCTCATTCCAACGTATGTATTATTATACTTAAGAATTTCTTTAGCTAATCTAGCTTTATCATCCTTATTATAGTCGCATATCATTTGATACCATTCATTACGATGATTAAACCTGTCATTAAAACATTCTTCAGATGTTTTATACCCATATTTATCTTTTAGCCTATCAAAGATAAAAATATCACAACATGCTTGAGACGATGAAATAAAACTTAGACCGAAGTTATCACGTAAAATTTCAGCTAATGTATCCTTCCCATGTCTAGCATTACCGATGATTAAAATTTTGATTTTATTTTCCATATTATTTTATAAGTGTTTTAGCTTTAGTTAAATTTTTTATTGCGGAATCAATTGCGTTAACGTTACCATATTCACAATTAGAAAGTATTTGACTTGTTAGTATAACAAGCGCATTGAAATGGTTAACATGGTTATTATCAAAAGTATGTGTTTTAATCCATTCAGTTAATTTCTTTTCTAAGACATCAGCTGACCCATCACCATCAAATGGTTCATCGAGGTAAAGGATTAATCCACCATCAGCATTGATAATTAGTTTATTATCACCAATTTCCTGATATGTACCCCAATTATTAAAGTGGGCCGCAAACTTAAGTTCATATTTATTATCTTGAACTTTTTGACTTTCAAATATAAAGGGTTTAGACGTACTAATATCAGAAAGTTCATCTAAATCCATGTCCAGACTATTTAAAAAGTCTATAATTTCATTTCCGTTGATTTCATTTATATTCATATGCAAAGATACGAATAATTACGAAATAGTGCAAATAAAAAAAGGCTAATCTTTCGATTAACCTTTAATTTTTTCAGAATGAGTTTGTTTCTTTACCTAGAAGATTTTTTTATTGCAGTATTCATTCTTTGTGTTGCAGTGGCTGGAGTTGCACCAGACTGTAAGCTTATGAGGCTTACCTGCTACTATTACATTACCCTGCTGTAGCGAGAGAGGGAATCGAACCCCCGACCTAAAGGTTATGAGCCTTCCGAGCTACCTCTGCTCCATCTCGCAAGTGCATCTTCCAGATTCGATACTGGATTAACCCCCTGAATGGGGCCGTGTTCACTTACACTAAAGATACATAAATCGGAATCAACTTGTTTTTTATCAAAATTAAAAAATTGTTTAGTTTGCTGAACTGATTCCTTAAATATTTTTAAGACCTTGAATTAATAAATATATGCAAATATACGAAAGTTTTTGTTATTTGTCAAATTTATTTTTGAATTATTTTAAATTATTTTCAAATGGCGTTAAAACGATGAAAATTCCATGTTTTTTATTAAGATAATGAATAACATTTATTACTTGATAATACTTTTTATCGGTATCAAGATAAACTAATTCATTTAGTCTAGGTATTACAAAGAGCTGTTGTGTTTTCATTACGTTCCATTTTTCATCAATAAACGTTAATGAGTATTTCCTTTTGAACATTTTAATTTATTTTTATAACTATACTAAAATATTTATAAGTGTAAATCTATTTATAAGTATAATAACAAACAAACTAAAATTATAACCTATGGGATGCGGATGTAAAGGTGGTAAAAAAAACGTAAATAGTACAAGTACTACTACAACCACAACAATAACTAACCAACCAACTGTTACCGTAACAACAGTTACTGTTCCAACAGTTAAAACTAATTAATTTAGAGGGGACTTTTAAGGGTCCCCTTTTTTAATAAGTTTAACCCATAATAAAGCGACTTATTATAGGTGTTGATTTCTTTACCCTAGGTTACAGGGAGAATCTAAAAAGAATAATTTATATATTAGACCAAATTAAACCTCGTTTAATTTTACTAATTGTTTCTTGCTTAATATTAAATTGTTTAGCAATTTCATGTTGAGTGATTTTTGTCTTAAGTAATTCTTTAATTACTTTAACATCTTCTTCACGCAATTTACTATTTTTAACTAACTCACCATTAATATTAGTGAATTTACCTCTGACCCAACCTTCAGATTCATAGTCAGTTAATTGAGAAAATTTAATCTTTTTATTGAGAGAATTTTTAGTTACCCAAATGGTACCAAATTGGGAATTTTTTTTACCTAATTGACCAATTTTATTAGATTCACTAATTTTTAACTTAGTATCGTCTGAGTGATTTTTATTTACCCAATCAAATCTTAACCCAATTTTCCAAAAATTTATTTTACCTTCTGAGATAGCTTTTTCAGTATTTTCTTTACACTTTAAAGAAAATGAATTTCTAAAATTAGTATCGGTTAATAATTTACTTTTAAATGAACTACTCCCAATAAGTGAAAGTTTCTTATAATGTTCTTCGCTAATAAATCCACCATCACCACCACCTTTTAAATTCATACACATGTCATCATCTAACACATCTTGTGTAATAGCAGCTTTTTCAGCTTCAACTAATAATTCTCTTGTATCAAAGAACTCTAGGATTTCTTTCTCATGGTTATCCTCACCATGCTTTCTAATACTATATCTTAATCGCTTTCCAGAACCCAAATAACCATCTTCTAAGTTATTTGTGCTATGCATTCCTATATAGTATCTTCCAGTTACCTTACAAGTTGTCTTATAAAGGTAATGTATCGTTTTTTGTTTTCTTGGCATATCTATCTTTTATAATAAATATACTAAAAAGTACAAAAAAGTCAAGGGTGGAGCAATTGAGATTCGAACTCAAGTCTTAAATATTCTTCTAATGCTTTCTACATGTTTAGAATGATTTTCTTACCACTCAAAATATCTTGATAATCGTGTCAGGTATCAAGAGAACCTACGGTATTTCTTTTACTTCTATAGACCCCACAAAAAGAAGTTTTTGGTGGTCTACCACCATCGCTGTATTAGGCTACAGCAAGCTCTCCGTTGAAGCTGTAAACAGCTTCGTTAAGGAAATTCTCAGATACGATTAAATCGTTGTCTTTTCTTGTTTTAATAGCGAGATTTAAGTGCTTCCATCTAGCACTACATGCTTACACTGTACGACTATACTTAATCAATACCGTGTTGCCCCATATTTTAAAGAACTAATTATAAATATTTCAATTTTTCAGTAAAGTTAAATTGTAGTGCAAATATACTACAATTTAACTAAACTTCCAAATTTATTTTTTATTTGTACTTATCAAGATTTTTATTCCTATCCCAATTCCTTTCGAAATCTGCTGGATTTAATAAATAGTCCGATAAAGCATTAGCTAAAGTCTTAGCTTCTTCAACCGCAACAGTCTGACAACCAACTTTAACTATAAAACCATAACTAATTGGCTTGATGTTAATCTCACGAATTTTACTTCCGTAAATATCACCTGATAAGAGTTCTGACCCAAACGTAGGTGAAACAGAATCTTCAGAATCAACATCTCTCTCACGAGCAACAAATGCTGTTGGACCTATTGATTCGGATTGTACTAAATTCTCTGATTGTACCAAACTTTCTGATTGTTCTTCCATTTTTTTCTTTTTTTTTATATTGCAAAGATACAACTTTAATTATAACCTTGCAAATTTATTTTTAATCAATTAATTCGAAATCAACAACATTAGTTGAATAAATTGAATGAGCCCAAGAAATTTCAACTGCATTCCCTTCTTCAACACAAAAACTGAAATTACAACCGTATGGTAATTTTACCAAACCAATATAGTCATCATTTTCAGGTTGTTCTTCACCTTTACTAAAAGAAAAGGATGGTAATTCACACTCATTTTCAAGGTATTGAATGATAAATTCTGCCACAATAAGTTCATTGGCACCAATGTCAATACTATTTTCAATGTTCTTAAGTGCATTAAGCAATTCTTCTGGTAAAACAAAGTCAGGGTTATCAATTAAATCAAAAACTTCTGAATACTCACGTTCGTCAATGATTGTTGTCTGAACTCTTTTAGTAATTTCAGTGACAGCTGGCTTAGTACCGTTCAAATATTTACTGTAATCTATTGGTTCACCCTCAATTTTATCCAAATATGGTAAAAGTTTAGCTATTATATCATTCCGAGAAGAATCTACTAACTTTTTAGGTAATTTGTATTTTTTGATTTCATGTGGTGTTTTAGCAAAGAATAATTTAAGTATTAAGGTTGCGTCTCTATCCTTAGCATCATATGCCGCTGTTACATCCTCAATTATAATACTATCAGAAAACCACTTATTACCGTAATATTTATAAGATACATCTGGTATTTTATTGAGTACCTCATTGATATAATCTTCTTTAGATTTACCCTTTTTACCAACATATTTTAATAGGTCGATGTTGTAGTCTCGATTAACAATATTCCCATCTCGGTTTAAATAACAGAACATTATAGAACGCCAAGCATAATTACTTTGAGAAACCTCAATACCATTATAAGTGTTAATTTTAATTCCACTTTCAATATACGCTTTAGAACTTAAATCTTTATATGGTACGCTCTGATTTTCTATGATGATAACTTCTTGACCATAATAATTATATAGCTTACCAAAAGTTTTCTTTATTGCCTTAGAAACAGAAAACTCAGCATTAATTTGGTTGAGTTCATCGTCAACTAATGAATCTTCATAACTTTCTTTGTCGATAACAAAATAGCTATTTTTATCATCTAAAGCTAATAATTGTGTTTCATTCAAAACTTGAATAATTTTACAATTTTTATGCTGACAATAGTTAAATTTTTCTGTATTAAACTTCATATTTTTAATACTTTCAACCATTTCAGTATCTAAGTTTTTGAAAATAGTATAACCTTCTTCAGTTCTTTCGACAACTAAGTCTTCATACTTAGAAACTTCTTCATCTAATATAATATCCATTATTTTCTACCTTTAGGTTTGTTTTTAACGATACCGTCAATTATTCCATAAGCCAATGCTTCCTCAGCGGTTAGCCAGAAGTCTCTTTCAGCGTCTTTCATTACAACTTCTGGTGCTTTACCAGTATATTCACCAAGCATCTTGAATAAGTCGTTGTTATATTTCTCACTTTCTTCCATTGAGACTCGCATATCTTGGATATTACCTTCAGTACCAGCAGAAACTTGGTGTAACATAACTTTACTTGATGGTAAAGAATATCTTTTACCCTTTGTACCAGCACCTAATAGAATACTACCCATACTTGCAGCCATACCCGTATTAATTGTTATAATATCGGAGGAGACATAATTCATTGTGTCAACGATTGAGAGACCTGATTTAACCGAACCACCTGGTGTGTCAACATAAATCGTAATATCTTTACTCTCTTGATTATCCAAGAACATCAATTGAGCTTGAACTACCGTTGACATTCTATCATTAACGGGCCCAGCCAACCAAAGTATTCTGTCTAACATCATTCTTGAGAAGATGTCAATCTGAGTTACCCTTAGTTCACGTTCTTCCAATACATATGGTGTTAATGAACCAGTTACCATTACATTGTTGTAAATCTGGCTTTGTAAAACTTCCCAATCACGAAATTGGGTATCGGTTACGCCAAAATGTTTTTTAGCATAAGTGTTAAAATCTGTTCTTATCATTATTCGTATTTTCTAGTTGTTACTATTTTTAAAAAAACCTCTTCCAATTCATCGTCATCAAAGTAATAGTTACCACTACCATGAGAATATTGCCAAGTATATCTAAATAATTTCTTATCCGATTGACGTTCGACAATTACATTATGACATTCACCATCACAATCCCGACTAGGGTAATCCTCAACAAAATTATAAATTTCATCATTTAATTCCCAAGGTCCATGTCCAGTATAATCACCCCAAATCTCTGGGTTAATTTTAATTACTTCTCTATTAGTTTTATTTTTACTCATGCTTCAGTTGTTATAAACACGGGTGTGTTATCACCCATCCATGCACCAACAATATTAAAATTGTAGTACTCATAAGCGTCTTCGTAGGACATTTCATCTCTTTTCATTAGAATGTCGATGATTTTTTCTACTGAATAAGCTACGACAGGGCCAAGATTAATTCTCTCAGCCATGCCGATTATCGCTTCATCAAATCCATCACATAGTAATGCTTCTGGATTTATTTCTTCAATTTCCTCTCTAGTCATCTTAGTTATCTTCTTGACTATTAAGCATCTCCCTAAGAAGGGTTTTAAGGTCTAAACACTTCTGATGACCGTATTTAACTAATAATAAGCTGAATGTTGTAAAATCAGGCTTAATGATTGATATTTTGTCTTTTTCAGCATCATAATAAATTTGAGCAACTGTTTCCTCAACTACCATAGCTTTTTGTTCATCGCTTAATGGTTCGAAAAGCGTCTCATTTAAAATGATGTAGACATCGTTTGCACTTTCGTGTCTTAAAAGGTCATTAGCCTTAATTATTTTTGTAACTTCTTTTAGGTCATTATTACCTAACACCTTAATGTTAACACTGTTAAGTGAATCAATTTCAGCTATAAAATTGGTGAATAGCTCTTGATGGTCTGCGAATACTTCTTGATAATCTGCCATATTGTTTTTTGTTTTAATTATAGCAAATATACTAAGAAAATTACTAAGTTGCAATATTTTCTTTAAGCTCCTTCAATTTTTTAACCAAATCTAACTCTTCAGCGGACATATCCTTATCAACTAGTAAATCCAATTCAAATATCATATCACCACGATTAGTTGAATTTAATTGAATCATACCCTTCTTAGGTATTCTAAGAGTATTGTTAACATTACTAAATGGTGGAACAGTTACCCTAATTTTAGTGTTTTCAATTGTTGTTGTTTCAACTTTATCACCTAATATTAGTTGATGAAAATTAAGTTTAAGTTTTACCCTCAAATCATTACCAATTCTAACAAATTTATCATGCTTTAATTCAACAATATTAATTATTAAATCACCAGATACCCCATTTCTTGTTGAATGGCCTTTACCAGACATCAAAAACTGCATCGAATCAACGATACCAGCTGGTACATTAACATCTATTGTTTCATTTGAATCAACAACGCCATCACCATTGCAAGTATTACATACTGTTTGATATACTGTACCATTACCATCACATGAACTACAAGTATATTGATTGTGTACAGCACCAAATGGAGTTTGCATTATTTCAACCTTCATACCAGTACCACCACAATCATTACAATTTGTACTACCATGACCGCCAGTTGATTTACAATCTGGGCAATTATTCTTCTTCTTATATGAAAATTTCTTAGTAACACCAGTGAATATTTCTTCAAGTGTTAATTTAACTGATAACGTTAAATTAGGACCCTTATTCATTCGTTGTCCTCTAGGTGTAAACCCAGCACGTTTAAAGAAGTCAGCTATGGGGTCATAACCACTGGCATCGCCCATACTCTTATCAAATCCTGACATCCCATATTTATCGTATTTAGCCCTCTTATCAGTGTCGGATAATACTTCATACGCTTCGGCGATTTCTTTAAATGCTTCAGCATCACCACCAACGTCTGGATGACTAGTTTTAGCTAATTTACGATAAGCCTTTTTTATTTCATCTTGAGTTGCAGTCTTGGTAATACCTAAAACTTCGTAAAAATCCTTTTTAGCCATAATTATTTATTTTTTGCAAATATACGTTATTTTTAGATAAAAACCAAAAATGGTATATAGAGTTATTTTAGTTAGTAATGGTGAATATAAAAAAACATTTCATCGTAGTAAAACAATTGAAACATGTTATAAGGCATATCATTCATTAATTGAAGCAAATCAAAAGGTTATGTTCCCTAAAAGATATATAAATACTGGTAAAATAAAACCAGTGGAATTTAAAATTTGCGTAATTAAACCAACTGAGCCTAATGATGTATTTAGAACAGTAAGAGACGATTTTGGCCGTACATATACTGAAAAACCAATTGGTGATTGGACAATATTAGCGTCTGAACCTTATGAGGTTGAGGAAGAATTTTGGATATTTGGACGTGACCCTAAAGCTAATAGACCAACAATAGAAGATGTTGTTAAAAGATTAATGGTTGGCGCATTTAAGGAAAAAATGGTAAAACAAATTATTGTTGTTCATAATAAATTAATTATTTATAATGAAGACCAATTTGATATGGTAGTATGCAAAAACAAAAATGATGCACAAAGGTTGCATCATTCTTTAGCTAAAATAGCTAGAAAGCAAAAAATTAAAAGTCTTATGTTTATGGGAACGGCAACGCCAGCTACCATTACTCGCATGTATGACTTAATAAAGGAAAGTACTGGCTGGCCTATTCAAAAGATTAAGCGCACCAGTACTAGACCTTAACGTAATAAGTTTTCCAACTTTATTACCAAATTGGCGATTTTTTTATCATTCTCGTCAATCTTTTTTTGAATGTTATCAGGTATATTTACAACATACTCCGATTTCATTTTTGAATTTGCCCTTTGCAAGGCATCACTTTCACGAATTAAATTATCGTAATAAGCTGCTTTTTCTTGATTTGTCATTAATTTTTAACGCCTTCTTCCGAAAGATGATGACGATGAACCACCAAATGAACTACTTCTTGAGCCGAAGGAAGAAGATGATGTTGAAGGTCGGCTAAAGGTTGAGGTTGAAGTTCTACTACCAAATGAGGATGAACCGCTTCCGCTTATTGTCGAAGCTGGCTTACCAAATGATGAGGTACCTGTTGTTACAGATGCGGTCCTATTACCAAATGATGAACCTGTTGTCGAAGTTGTTGTTCTATTACTAAATGTTGAAGTACTTGTAGATGTCCTAGAAGGGCCATTATAAGTATTCCTAAACGGTGATGATTTCCAAGAACGATACCTAGATGAATTATAGCTATTAAAGTAATTTCGATGGCTTGAATACATACTATTTACATAGCCAAAACCGCCATAATTATACCAATTCATAAATTGATTGTAAGCAATTACATACTGAATACCATTCATTACGTAAACCACATCTTGAGTACCAGAGTATGGGTCGGTAATTACCTGGTAATTTTGTTGAGCCACCACTGGTTGGGCTACAACTTGTTGTGCTACTACTTGTTGTGCTACTACTTGGGGTTGCGTTGAATAAACAACCGCTGGTTGAGTGTTGCATGATACCAATGTTATGATAACTGCGATAAAAGAGAAACTTAAAAGCTTTTTCATTTTTTTTTTATTTTTTGTTTATAAATTACGTTTGAAATTAAATGAAGGTGTTTTTATTAAACACCTTCTAAATCGTTAATGATTTCAGTATCGGTAGCACCAATGTACCCCAAAACGTTAAATACTCGAATACCGTCACGAATCTCGCCAGTACTCTTTAAAATTACACACACGGGAATATCAGTACCGATAGTACCTAAACCACGACTTTCCATTTCCGCAATAGCGGCATCCAAACCATCATAAATGTTTGGGGCACCTTCAATTACAATTCTTTGACTCATTTTTTTATTTTTATTGTTATTTAATGATGCAAATATACAACCTTTTTTGATACCACCAAATTTTTTTTTAAATATAATAATCTTTCTGATAATTTAAGTTAAAATGTAAGATACCTGTAATTGGGTCACGATAAGGTTTACCTTGCCATTTACGTAATGGTTTAATAAAAAATCGCTGAATTTTAAGTAGTAGGATTCTCATCTGGGTTAAGTTTTTCTCCATCCATACCAAAGTTACTTGAAATATCGTTTATTAGCTTATTTACACGCTCCATTTGTTCTGGAGGTGCAATGATAGGGTTAATACATTCTATTCGCTCTACATCGTCCGTAGGTAGGAAAAATGCCATAACTTTAAAGTTCTTAGCTTCTATTAGATGATTAACTGATTGTGTAAAATGTTCCATTAGCTGGCGATTTTTCATAATTTGTCTATCTACATAAAATACTAAGACTAATGGATACGTTGATTCTGTTGTTCCGCTCATAATTAATTGTTTGCTTCTTTTAGAAAGACAGATATTAAACTGTCTCTTTCTGATTCACCTAGGGCTAATTCAGCTTTTATTGGTTGATTGTTTATCATTAAATAAACAATATACTGAGTAATTGTTTTACCTTTAAAAACCTTACTTCTGTACTCATCAATTGGTTTTACTACTACTGTCATTTTTTTATTTAAAATTAGACATTTTTATTTAAAGTGTAAATACAATAAACAAAAAAAGCCGTAATAAATTACGACTTTTATATAACCTTGCCAAGATGTGGGAGTATTTACTTCGAACTCTGTTGTGAAGATTGTTTCAAATTAATTAAATAAAACAATTTTAAAGGGCTGAAACAATATTAAAAGGCCCAACTTTTAGCAATTTTGAACATTTTTTAGATTTTAAATTGCAGTATACATCTTTTAACAGGAATTAAATTACAATCTTCTGATAACGTTCGCTATTAACGACTTCGTTCATCATACTGATAGGTGTAAGGTCCTTACCAGCCAACAAGTTTTTCAACAATGATGGGCTGAAACCAGATACCAAAGCTGTACCCTTTTCATCGAAATGAACTGGGCTATCAGTATTTCTAGCGTTAAGATTCCAATATACTATCTTAGGCATTGTGTACCCAGCAGCAGCATATTGTGCTCTTATCATTTCTTGAGCGGTAGGATTCCAACCACCAACAACGCTTGGATTGAATTGCATATCAGACAATATCAATATCATTGTTGGCATTTCTTCAACTGGTACATTATACCTCTTAGCTTGACCTAAGATAAGGTTAAATGTTGCTTCTAAGTTTGTACTACCATGCCATTCAGCACGAGACAATTGATTGTATCTTTCAGATAACTTACCAGATAAAATCTGCAACTTTGGATTAGTTGAGAAAGTTACAAAAGCATCTTTAAATGGTCCAACATTCTTTTCAGAAATGTAAATACCCAAAGATATTGCAACGTCAATACATCTTACCAATGCGTTTCCGCCAGCAGAGCATGTCATAGAACCAGAAGTGTCAACAACTGGTAATAATCTTTCGTTATTACCTAACATATAGTTTGGTAATGCTTTCCATTGCTGGTCAGCACCATCCTTAGAACCATAATTTAAGTTTTTGATGATGTCGTATGGGTATACGGCAGCAGCATTAATCTTAGTTTCACCCTTTTCAAGTGAAGCCAAGTATGCTTGGAAACGTGCTAAGTCATTCTTTGAGAATGCTTTCATGTAGTCTGACATTGCTTTTGATGGCAACTTAGAATACTCAATAGCAGTCCAATTTTTAGAACACATTAACTGTTCAACAGTATTTGATAGTTCAACAAGTTTCTTTCTGTAGTCCTTTGGAGAAAGGCCCAAAAAGTTCCTTAGAACATTAGCTTCACGCTTTCTTTCTCTATTACCAACGTTTGGACGTGGCATCCACTTAGCACAAAGTCCATTCTTTTCGTCAAGACCAGTCCTGATAAGTGCAAGAGCTTCATTTTCAAGCTTAGTACCAATAAGTTGTAATACGTCATCCCAACGTCCAAATTCTGGAATATGAACTAAGTTCTTAGCAAGAACATCAGAATGGTTATTAGCTAAATACTTAATCAAATCCCTAAAGATTTGTCTTTCACCAGCACCACCTCTAACATCACGAGCCCAGAATAACAACCTCAAAGCTGTTAAAGCATCTTCGTTAAAAGCTTTAACGAATGTATTAATAAGTAATTGCTTATCTTTACCTCTCATCGCACCTATTTGGAAAAATAGGTTTACGCAGTGGTTAAGTGATGAGCTATTAGTTGACATACCATTAGCTGTAAATGTGTCCTTAGTTTGCATTGCTCTTAATAAACTTGTTGCCATAAAAGTAAATTTTAATTGTTTTATTTAATTGAGTGCAAATATACGAACTATTTTTGGATTATGCAAATAAATTTTTAAATTATTTTTTTTTAATGAATTTTATAAGTATTCCACCCAGTTCAACTTCATACTCATCCATTAGTGTGAAGTTTATCCCAACTGAATTTGTTTTATAAAAAAGTTCTTCATTTAGGGCTTTATGTACATTATCTGGTAATTCATACGTTAATGATAACCCAGACTTTATGATTTCATCATTATTAATGATTTCTGATATTGATTTAATTAATTCCTCGTAAGTCATGTTAAAATTTTGTAAACAGATTTAATAAAAACTCTTTAATTTTAGTTTTAAAAGGTTTTTTTATAAATATAACTTTATTAGGGTTAGCTTTTATCTCATTACCTAAACCAGACTTAACTTGATTTATAAATTGATGTTTTCGCATCAATGTTTTAGTCATTTCCAATTGGTTAGCTTTTTCAGCTAAATGTAACTCCCTAGATATTGGGGATGTATTTTCAATTAATTCTAATTCCATAGTTTTTATTGTAAATATACGAATAATCTTGATTTTTTCAAATAAAATGCTTAGATTTAATAAAAAAATTATGAATACACTTATTTTTATCTTAATTTGTTACGGTGCATGTAACAACATTATTTACGGTTCAGTGTTTGAAGGGTTTAGAGTGTTTATAGCTAAATTCGGCACTGGTGGTTACAGTTTGTACAAATTATTTACTTGTTTTATGTGCTTAGGTACTTGGATGGGATTCGCTATTAGTTACATGATGATATTTTTTGGTATAATGCCACCAATAGAGTCTAATAACGTATATGTTACGATATTTTTAAACGGTTTACTATCAGCTGGCGGTGTATGGTTAGTACATACCTTGCAAGAATATTTAGAGAAATAAAAAAACCCCAATTACGGGGTTTTTTTTATAATCCTTTAGAATCTATACATTTTTCACAAGCTTCTTCTGGTCCACAATCACAATCAGGCATTAAAGTGTTAGCCATTATAGCTTCACTTATTTTTCTTCTTGGTGGTAATTCAACATTAACTTTGGGTTTAACTTTACCATTTAGTTTTTCAGCTTCTCTTTTTCGTCTATAATTCTCGGCCCTAGCTTCTTCTTCTAAAATTTCACGTTCCTCATCAGTTAAGGGTTGTTGTGGGGTGTCTGGTTGAACATATTCAACAGCTGGTACACCTGGCGAAACAAATACTTGTTCCTCAACAGGGTGTTTAACTTGTTCCATTAATGGTTCATTAATTTCATCATCAATATCGAACTCATTTAACGCTGGTACCAGTTCTTCATCCGCAATTGTAAATTTTAATCTACTAAGTTGACTAAGTGTATGCTTTTTAAATACTTCCTTAAGCTCATTTACTTTAGCACGTAATAAGTCATGTTTTTTCTCACGTTCAAGATTAATCTTTATCACATTCGAAACATAATCTAATAACTCATCAAGTCCAATATTAGGATTATCGCTGAATATCATATAATAATTCAACGTTTCGTCTTCACCTTTAATTCTCTTTATTGTATTAGATTCGATTAATGTCCAACCAGTTTTAAATATTGTATCAACAACGACTAGTTCTTCAACGTATCGAATACTAATGACGTATGGTTTTAAAGCATTAAGTGCTTTTTGTAAATTCGCCATGTGTAGTTTAGATTTTTATTCCAGTAAAAAATACTGTCAACAAGTAAGCAATTGAAACGCCTAATAGGAGTAACGATTTACCACTTAATTTATATTTTAAAACTTCATCTTCGCTTTCCGCACGTCTTGATATTACTAATGTTTGTACGAAATAATAACCATGTCTTATGGTATTAAGCATGGCCATGAAGAATAAAACCGTAAAAATTTTATTTATGATTTCTAATAGCATTATTATACTTTTTTAGACTCTTTCTTTTGTTCTGAAATGTCTTTTCTCAATTCTTGTGATAATTGTTTTAGTGTTTGTAGAGATTTTCTAACTCTTACACCAGCAGTACTGTTACCTTTGTTATAAAATTTGATAACATCTTCTTTCATTGAAGCAACTAAGGCTTCTAATTCGTTAAATTTTTCCATTTTCTTCTTTTTTTGATTCTGGGGTTATTTTATTTATCATGGTTGTAAACTTTTCTAACATTAATTCGTTAGAGACAAGCATACCTAGATACATTTTAATTGTTGTGACTTTTGAATCAATATCCATATCGCTATTAATAGCGTTTTCTAATTTATCTTGTAGCTTAAGATTTTCAACGCCTAAATCGGCAATTACAACATTTATTACTCTATTTGTGTCCATGATGAATAATGTACTAAAACAATACTAAAAATCAAGTATATTTAAAATTTATTTTGAAATTAGTGACACATCTAATAATTTATATACCTCAATCATCGTATCAATATCTGATTTACTTTTAATATTGTTATAATCAAATATAAAAGACCACAATTTTAATAATTTAGCTTCAACCTCATCTTTTTTTGTTATTGGATAATAAACATCATACATGAAATCAATAAAATAATTATAGACATAGTAATTTCCTATATCAATACCTTCTTGTTTAAAGTTCTCAATATTCTTATTCCAACACCATTTAAAATGCGCTTCTTGGTCCGATGGTGTCATAACATCATCGCCCATGTAAGTGTCAAAAATTAGCATTAATAATGATAATATGAAGTCATTGAATAATTCACATTTATCATACCTAATGCCATTGGTAGCATATAGAATCCCTATGCTTTCTTTACTCATCGGTTTGTTAATGTAGTTCAAGAGCTCTAATGTTTTATTTTTATTAATCATAATTTATTATACAAACAATATCCAAAAAATAAAGATAAAATACGTATAAAACAAAAACCTCATAAAAATATGAGGTTTTGAATTATTATTTATTTTTTATATCTTTGGTTGCCTCTGGAGCCTTCTTTTTTATCTTATCCCATTCACCATTCTTTGGTGCTGGAGCTTGTGTTCCTTTTTCTGTTGATACTGAACCTTGTACGTGTTTCTTAGCTTCAGGAGCTTGAGATTTCTTGTTATCTGGTTTAGTTTCTGTTGCTGTAGCCTTTGGCGTACTACCACCTAAATTACCTGTTGGTGAAGCTGCTGCATGTACTTTTATTTTATCCCAATGACCTTCTTTTGGTGCTGGAGCTTGTGTACCCTTATCAGTTGATACTGAACCTTGTACGTGCTTCTTAGCATCTGAAGATTGTGAAATTTTTATCTTATCCCATTCACCATTCTTTGGTGCTGGAGCTTGTGTTCCCTTTTCTGTTGATACTGAACCTTGAATATGCTTTTTAGCGTCAGGCGATTGTGTAATACCTGCGTCATCCCACTCACCTTCTTCAGCTGTTTGTCCTTCAATATCTTCAGCTTCGCCTAATAATTTTTTTGTTTTAGCCCAAATATCAGCAAATGAAGCGTCTTCATTAATTCTATCCTTACCTCTAACTAAACCAAGAGTATCCTCTGATTTGTAGTTAAATAAGTGTTTCATTTTTTGAACGTCTTCATTAACAAGTGATTTATCAGATGCAGATAAGATTACTGCACTACCTTCAGTAAGTGAACCTTCCCAACGAATAGTGTATGATTCATTACCGTCAGTCATTTGGAATACCTTGTTATCTTGTTTATAACTTTCTGGTATTAATTTAAGTGCATTACCTACACCTTTAAACTCATTTTTAAATTTAAGTCTTTTCATAGTTTGTTTTTGTGTTTTATTTTCATTTACCTCTTTTAATGGTAATGAGTTTGAATTATTATTTGCGCTTTCGAGTGCATAAGGTTTATGACCAGTATCTTTCATTTCAACACTGTTGTCTTTACCATGCATATAAAATGTCGGTGTTTCCTCAGAACGTTTCTTAGTAGATGCTTTTATTCTCTTAACTAAGTTTTTACCAAATTCTGGGTCACCACCTTGACCTTTTTCAACAACATTAGCCCATTCTGGATTATTACCCATTCTACTACTCCCCTCTATCGCCTCTAATGCCCTTTCTTTAAATAAATCATCTGGGACCCTATCATATTGAACCATTTCCATACCGTTTAAGGTTTCCATTTCATCATGGTTCTCTTTCTCAGTATCTGAATTGTAGTTAAACTTATTTGTCCCCATAGATTTACTATCAGGGTCTTTCTTTTTAACATTTTTTTCAAAAGCCTTAACATCCTTGTTAATTGCGGCTACGCCATCCTTATTTGTTTTACTGTTATCAACTTTCTTCTTTGAATCCTTAGCTTCGGATATAAAGGTTTGTATTAAACAGTCTTTTATGATTTTTTTATCCATTTCGTATTTTATTATAAATATCTTACTTTTTCAATAAAGGTTTAGTGTTAAGTAATTTTGTTTCGATAATTTTTTTAACCTCAGCAACACTTTTACCTGTCTTTTTAGCTATTGTCTCATACATCGCTTCAGATGCTACAGAATTTTTAACGTTAGCCATCTTTCCATCAGGATATTGAGTTTTAGCTGCACCACGCCAATTAGCTTTATTTTTAGCCCAGATTGCTGGTTGTGTATATTGTCCGCTCGCACTAGATTGTGGTGTGCCAGCAGTTGATGTCATTTCATCAATTGGTTGTTCTTCTTGACTCGGATTCATACCCAATGGAGCGGTAAATGCCCCTGAACTAGCGGCACCTGTTGTTTCCGCAACTTCTGGTGTATTAGTTACTGAACCTAAATATTTTATAAGTTCTCTACTCTTACCATATAATTTAATAAGTGCCGCTTTTAAACTATCATCAATTTTAACCAAATCTTTTTGGTTGTGTAGGAAATCATCAACCCCAACGCCACTTGATATTGAACCAATATTTTGATTAACGTAATCGGCAACGTCATCTACATTAAGATGGTATTGTGGGTTCGGTAATTCTTCTCTTGGTATGTTTTCATAATCGAATACATATAGACCGTCTTTACCTTGTAAAATAGCTATTTCTTTATTCATTATAAGACCCTTGAATATTGGTTCAGCATTTGAAATTTGTACATCTGAGCTATCTTGATTCCAAGGTGAGTTAGGGTCATTTTCGGTTCCAGCTGGATAATTACTAGCCTCATCGGTTTGAGTCTTAAATGGTTCACCAGTATTATCTGGGTCAAGATATGGCATTAATGAATCTTTTTCAGCTTGTGAAGTTTGTGTTGCTGGCTTAAATCTATCTGGGTTATATGAGGAAGCTTGATTCCAAGGTGCTTTAGGGTCTTTAGCGATTAAATCAGTTATTTTACCAATTTCTTCTTCCTTTTCTTTAGATGCCATTTGTGCGTCTGGACTGAATCTTCTTTTAAAGAAATTCTTAATCTTAATCATACCACCACCAATTGTTGCAACAATACCAACAGATGTTAGATAACTAACTATATCACCCCATGTTATACCATGTTGTTTAAAGAAAGGACTTAAACCAGTTTGAGACGGGTTTAACCAAATTTGTTTTATTAAATCGTGAACTGCTTGATGAACTTCTGGTGATAAAATATTTTCATTAATATTTTGCTTGTTAGTAAACAATCTGTTATATTGTTCATTCGTAATTCTAATTTTTTTCATCTTAGTTTGCTTTGTTTGATAAACTACCTCTCCAGAATGCTCTTTTATTCCAAAGTGTTTTATATAATTGAGTCAAGACATTTTTTGTTATTTCAACAACTTTAGTCTCAAGTTCTTGCTCGTTTTTTATTCTATCCTTAACTATTCTTTCAATCTTATTTTTGAACTCAGCACTATCCATATAGACCTTAATACTTCTGTCAATATCTGATTTACTTAATTCTTCGTTGATTTTCATGTTATATAATTTGATATTATATAAATATACGTATATAAACGAAAAAAGAGACTATTTAGGTCTCTTTTTAATATTCATCTTAAATTATTTTTATTTTACTATCACATATAGTAAAGCGGCGATTAATAATCCAGAGCCAGTTAACATAAATGTAGATTTTATCTTCTGTCGATTGAGCTGTCTTTTTAAATCTTCCATAGTTTTAGTTAAGTTAGCGTTCTGCTCATTTTGTAATACTTGAACCCTAACATTTAGCGTATCTTTAAGTTTAAGTATTTGAACTTCATTTGTTTTAGATGAAATTATACTATCTTTTAAAACTAAGTTTTTTTGATACAACGAATTGTCTAATTTACATGCGTTTAATTCAGCGTTTAATGAGTCTTTCCTGATTAAATCATCAGCAATCTGCTTAGCGACTCTCTTTGATATTGTGATACTATCCTTACCTGCCGTAACGGTTTGCGAAAAAACTGTCAAGTTGAGAAGAAGTATAATTGTTAATAGTAGATATTTCATTTTTATACGTTTTGTTTAATTTTGTTATTTGAGTGTTATTTTCTTCAATCAATGAATTATTGTAATCAACATTATCATTTAATTTTGCTTGGTTTTCTTCAAGACTTGTCAATTTACTATTTAACGATTGATTATATTTAGTTAAGGAATCAATTGTTAATTGTATTGTTGCGTTATCCTTAAGAGTTTTTTTAACCTCGGTTGGAGTTCTGGTAATGTAAAATAAGTAGATGATAAAGGCAATACCCCCAACAACTATTATATCAACCAATAGTCTTCGGTTAATGCTCTTTAAAAAATTTAAGATGGTTTGAAACGCCGCTTTTAGCTTTTCCATAAAACAGTTTTTTATTAATTATTATGTGTACCACACCATGGACAAATTGGTAGTGATTTCTTTTTCTTATGTATTGTTTGAGTAAAGAATTTTTTACAGTTTTTACATTTAATCCACTTAGCCGTTTCGTCTTTTGGTTCACCTTTAGTGGCCATTTCGTTTTTAAGACGCTCGAATTGGGATTCAGTAATAATCAGTTTCATTATTTAGCTCTATATTCAGTATTTAGTTTTTGCGCCCATTCTCTAGTCCAATTCTGATAGTAACCATTTAGCTTTTGTATAGTTGCAATTAGTTCATCATCAAGATATATTTGAGAAGCTTGTCCTTCAGAATCAGTTATTGAAATCATTAATTTCATCGCTTTAACTGACATGAAGAAATTTATACCAGAATCTAAACGCCCTTCAAATTGAACGTCTCTATCTCTAGGGTAAATTTTAAATTTAGTGATTTGAACTCTAGGGTCAACAGAATCACTAACCTTTTTAACTTCTTCTTTATAAACTGAATCGTTTGGTGCTGGCGAAATTTCATCGCCGCTCTCATTATTATTTTCGGTTAATAAACCATTTCTTAAGACCTGAATCATTTTTTGGGTCTGTTCATATTCGTTTAATATGTGTTTATTTTGCATCTTCTAACTTGTTTTTAAAATCTTCGAAAGGCCATGCTGGTGTTAAATCTATGTAGTATTTATCAACATTACTTTTATACAAGATACCTTGATAATCATAAATATTTTCAATCTTTGTATTATGCGATAATGCAACCTTAGGTATGTCAAAATCACCACAAAGTTTACTAACCAGTTTTACCACCGAATCTAATTGTTCATCACTGTATGGTGCCCAATAAACTCGACCTCGCCATTTTTTTGTAATAACGGATTCCGATTTATTATAAATATGTCCCAACCAATCAATAAACCCAATATCTTCAATTTTATTAAGATAACCAACGTTTTCCAGTAATATTATAATACTCTCATCGTTTAGTTGTTGATTTGAAAAATAATTCGATGTGTGTTTTGCGTTAAAGTGGCTATAAATAGAACCAGCCGCATCTATTGTAAATGCAGCTGTTTTTTTATATTTTCCATTATATCTAGTAGTCCATTTAACAAAATTTTGTTCTGGAGTACTGGCCATATTACCTAGTATTATTCGCTTCTTAATATTATCCGTATTAATGTAGTTTTTTTCTGGTAATTGGAATTTAGTATTTAGTTCCATATCTAACGTTTGAAATAACCACCATATCTGTTCCTAGTATTAACTCTTTGAACATTATTTGTTGGAATACTACCAACGAAACCTCTTTTTTCCCTAATATCATCTAATTCAATCCTACCGTTAGGTATAACTGGTCCTCTTTCTTGTGGTTTAGATTCAATTTTAGGTTCAACAACAGTTTCAACTACTGGTTCAGGTTCATTTAAAATATCATCAGTGGTTTTGCGGATGTTATCAATTTCCTCATTTTGAATTTTACTTAGATGTTCTTCAACAGATAAACTAGGTTCTGGGTCAGATACTATTGATTCTGGCTCAGATACTTCAATATTTGAGTTAGAAAGATTTGGTTCGTGAGCTTCAATCTCTCTGATTAACTCAGCACCTTTAATTGGTGGGAATGAATGCCATTCCAATTCTGGGGCTTCAACATCTTCGTCACCATAGTCATTAACCTCATCCAATATTTCATCTGGTTTTTCTCTTTCTTTCTTTTCAATATCAAGAACCTTATTAGTAGCTATTACTAATGCAACCGCTAATGGGTCAAATACAAAAATTAATAAAAGAATAAACCAGTTAATTATTTTGTCCATCGGATAACCAGTTAATTGAGCTAGATATTTTAAAGGTCCGATTTCACTTGTTGAATTACCCTTAGCCTTGGCTTCAATAGCTTTGTTAGCGTAGTAGTTAACAGAATCATTTAAGCTACTATTTTTGCCATTTAATTGGTCAATTTCCCCATTTAATGTTTGTACTTCTTTAGATGATGCATCAATATCGGCTCTAGCATGTCCTTGGCTGGCATTACCTTTCGCAGCATCTATTCTACTTTCTTGAATTGTTCTAAGTGATGATAATTGAGAAAGTCTAGCGGTCTTTAAGTCAATAATTTTTTGATTATCACTTATACTTTTTTCAAAAAGACTTTTTTTATTATTTAAGACGTTAATAGCAGCATCACTAACCTCAACATTTGACGCTGTTTTCTGATAGGCATTTGATAGGAACCCATAAATACCTGCGGATGTAATACACACTAAAATTGTAACGCCAATAATTAGGTATAATCGTAATGACTTACCTAATTGGTTCCAATATTTTTCCAATAAACTAACTGCTATAACCTTACTAAATTCTAAACTAGTTGCCATTATAATAACAGCAAGACTAGCACCAGCAAATAATTGACTAAGACCAAATACAGAATAATATGCCGCACAACCAGCTACAAGGGTAGCGGCAAGAGCTACTAATGTGCTAAATTTTAGTTTCATTATTCGTTTATCAAATTATATAAGTTGTGTGCGTTATGTCTAAGTTTTCTTAGAGCTTTTTCTTTAATTTGTCTAATGCGTTCTTTTGTCAATGAAAAATTTTCACCAATCGCCTCAAGTGTCATCGGTTCACATTCAGTATTAATACCAAAATATGATTCTATAATTATTCTTTCCCTATCGTCTAATATTGATAAAGTTTCAGACAATTCAGACTTTAATCTTTCATCAACTATTAGTTTATGTTCATCATCAGATTTATCGGAAATCAAATCAATTAATTCATCACCGTCCTCATTTACCTTATCATTTAATGATGTACAAACAGAGTAATTCATTAAGTCAACTGGTTCCATATTTTCATCCAATATTTCACCATATATCGGTTCACGCTCATTTTCAAATTCAAATTTTTCAATCTCTTTTTTTAGAGAATGTAACTTGTTAATTACATTTGCTGGTAATCTTACCATCCTAGCGTTTTCATTAAGACTTTGAATAATTGATTGTTTAATCCACCATACAGCATAAGAGATGAACCTAAAACCACGAGTATGGTCAAATCTTGATGCCGCTTTTACTAACCCATAATTACCTTCACTAATTAAATCAGCTAATGGTAATCCTTGATTTTGATATTCTTTTGCTATTGATACTACAAACTTTAAATTAGCTTGTACTAATGTCTCAACAGCATCGGTATCACCCGACTTAATTTTTAGTGCTAATTCGACCTCTTCATCAGGGCTTAATAGCGTTGTCTTTCTTACATCTTTAAAATACTTTACTAAACTTTCTTCTTCTTCAAAATTTACAAATTTGTTAACCATTCATTTTTCATATTACCGCAATTGTTATTATCCATTGGATATACAAATATACGAAAAAAATGGCAAAAGTCAAGTTTTTTCTGCCATTTTTACTCACTATTCGCTAATTTACTTAATACTTCCTTATCGTATTCTGACAAATTGTCCACACCTTTATCTATAATTGAATTGAATAAATTATTCTTTTCTTCTTTAGAGAGAGCTTCAATTTCGTCTAATTGGAGAGTATCTTCCGCTTCTTTATTTTCAACCAAATCATCTGATGTTCGACCAGTTAATTCATACATGAAATTTTCACTCTTTTCTTTAAGATATTGCTCCCTATCCTCAGTTAAAAAACCAAATAAACCGTCATTAATATCTTTCTTTAAGAAATGCACACCAGTATTTTCGTTATTCAACTTAAACACCATAAAATTGACGTTAATTGACCTTAAATACTCAGTTATCTCAGTTATCTCCATTACCGATGTAAATGTTGAAATAATTACACCTTTAGAATCTAAGGTGTTAGGCTTAGATTCAGCCATTTTAAAAATATCGGGTAATTTTGTCCTATCAATCTCACCCATTAAAACCAAACAATAATCCGTAAACTTCATCTTACTTTTTTTTGCAAATATACAATAAACTGGCCAAATATAAAAATTATTTAATTCTTACACTTGAAATATTATCTGGTTTCAATACTGTAACTATGTTATCACCCCAATCCTTCACAATATCATTATGTGTAATTAGAAAAACAATATCATACATCGCCTTTATTTTATCAAATAACGGTTTCAATTTTTCAATGTTTTCATTTGATACTTTACCTAAAATTTCATCAAATGTAATAAAGTTTGGCATTGGTAAATTTGAAACTTTACCCAAAACGCTTCTAAGTGCTAAACTAGATGCTGTCTTTTCAAGACCGCTACCAGACTTTAACAATTTAGATACACCATCCTTATTAATTAAAAATTGTACATCGTTCTTATCATCTATAAATATCTCAACTTCGAAATCACAACACTCATCTAGCAATCTTATTACTTCAGCGTTTATGATAGGGAGAACTGACCTTAGAACCAACTTACTAATACCTTTCTTACCGACTAACTCAATATAAACCTTGAATATTTTTTCAATTTCTTCTTCCTTTTTAATTTGGTCAATTAATTTAGTTTTTGTTTCTATCGCCGCTTTATTGTTAGCTATATCTATTTTTATCTTCTGAATTTTAAGTTGAATATCATCTTTACTGTAGTCAGCAACAGTAAGTTTAGTCTTTACCATAGATACTTCAGTATCAACACTTCTATTAAATTCAATAGCCTCTTCGTTTAACTTATACTTATTTAAGTCGTTCTGTTTTGTTAGTACTTTATTCCTTAAGGAACCAACCTCAACTTCAAGTCTATCCCTATCTAATTCAGTTCTATTTTTAGTGTCAACTAAACGCTTAGTTTCATTTAAAACCGCTAACTCCTCTTGAATCCTAGTCTGGCGTATAATAATTTTTTCAATTTCATCATCTAAAATTGAAATCATCTTGCGATGGCTCTCGATATGTTCAGTATTATCAACATCATCTAATTTACGATTACACGCTTTACAGATACCACCCTCAATTAAGTCTTTAATAGTGTTCTCAAGTCTTTTAATTTCACTTCTTTTAGTACCTAATGAAACCATTAACTGATTGTTTTCAACTGTTAACTTATGATGTAAATCTTCATCAAAGTTTATAACGCCAATAGCGTTTATCGCATCATTTAAGTCTTTAATTTTAGCTTTTAAAGCTGTTCCACTAGTTATTATATCTTTTATCTCAGATTCTAATTTAGATGGGTTTAATGCGCTAATAACGACATCAATTGAAATCTTACTGTTAAGTAATCTATCATTTTCGTTTTTCAATCTTTCAATATCATCTTTAACCTCTTCTAATCTAGTAATAAGAGTGGATTCAATATCTTGTCCATTGATAACTTTTTCCTTATGGTCTTCAATTTCTTCAGTTAATGTTAAAATGTCGTAATCATTTGATTTTTTCTTTTTATCAAATTCATTATACATTTTTCTAACAATAGCTTCTTTGGTTTCTATAACTTCTAACCCGATTAATCTAGTTAAAACTTTACCACTTTCACTATTTGTAAGGCCAATAAGGTCTTCCAGATTCTTTTCGGTTGCCAAAACAAGCATCTCAAAATCTTTTTCGCTACCAATGGTTGCTTTTAATTTAGCGGTAGTTCTACTAGCGTCCTCTTCATTCATCTGACTTTCTTCACCATCAGGTAATATCTCGTAATAATTAACCTTATTGGTAACATTCCACTCCCCACCCTTTTTAAGTGTTCGTTTCATTTTTCTTTCAATGATAACATCTTGGCCGTCAAGTTCAATCATACCACGAACTAACAATTCGTTTTTATCTGAATATGTATTAAATATTTGTTCGTTTTTTTCAGTCTTGGTAGTACTACCATGGAGTAAAAACTTAATGGCATCAATAGTAAGAGTTGTTTTACCGCCTTGATTGCTTGGGATTGAATTAACAACTGTGAGCCCCTTTAATTTATTGAAAGGAACGTAATTGTTTTCACCAAATGATAAGAAATTATTAATTGAAAGCCATTTAATTGACCAACTATTTTGATTTGATTGGCTATCCTCAATGTTTAACTCGGCATTTACTTTATCGTCAAGACTGATTAAACGTTCAAAATTAACATTTTTATTTTCTCGTTTAAGCCATTCTTTCATTAACTCACGTTGATAAGACGTGTCCATAATATTGTCAATGTTAGCACCAGTAATCTCGATTATTTCACCGTTATTACTGAATTTAACTGGACGATAAATAACATCAACGTTATTCTTGTTTACACCATATTTTTTACTAAAATGTGACTTAACTCTACTCTTAGCTTCCTTACTATAATTTTCAGGTTTATCATCCCAATACACCTTAATCCTAGAATAAGGCGACATATTTAATTTATTCTCCATAAATGTTTGTATTCGGTTTTTGATTTTTCTTTTTTTCTGGTGTTTTAATAACCTCAGTCTTTGGTTCAGAACTAGACTCAACAATTGGTTCAACGCTTATTTCCTCAACTTTTTTAACGTTAATTTGCGGAGCTACACCAAATTTTTCAATAGTAAAACCCTGACGCATACATTTTATCATAAAAGCATCATAATCAGTAATGTTATTAGCTTTACAATACAAGTAAATTTCAGTTCTTAAATCCTTAGGTATTTCCATTTGGGAATGTTTTATTTACATCCTCTTGTGTTTGGTGAAAGAAACAAACTTCATTAGTGTGTTCATCAACATAAAGTGCCACAATAGGTTTATCAACACGATATACCATGCTATCGTCATCTTCTGGGTCCAAATACCCAACTTCGCCGTTTACTACTTCAAAGGAATCAAATTCTTCTGGAATGCGATTAACGAAATCTTTTAATTCTTTAAATGTCATTTTGTTTTGTTTTAGTTAATAATTACAAATTAGTAATTACCTCAGTATTATTAGTTAAATCCTCTAAGGATTTTATTTTAAAATTGTAGAGTGAATAAGGGTTATAAACATCATATTCTTTAAAATTTTTAGTTTCGACATCCCAAACAAGAAACCCATGTTTACTAACGTTTTCGCCAAAATTTTGTTGTATTAAAGAACTAGGATAAGCAATATTAATACCCTTATGAACAAAAGCTTGGCGTTTATGAATATCGCCAAGCATTACAGCATCACAATTATTGAAAATGTCTAATGACGCACCGTGTTCAAACTCATAACCAATATCTGTTTTAGCATTTACTATTGGCGCATGAAATAATCCCACGTAGAATTTATCATCACCAAACTGCACTCTTGCAGATTCAATATCGGGTCTAGCATTCTCTTCAAAAATTGAATATACGCACCAAACAACATTATCGTCCAGATAACATTTTGACTCTTTAAAATAATTTACATTTAAGTCTCCAAGAAATTGAACCATTGGTGTGATACTATCCATCCTATCTTTATTATTTTCAAGTAGGTCATGGTTACCAGCAATAATTATAACTGGTGCAATTTCTTCAAGTTGTTTTATAAACCAAGTACCAAGAATTAATTGTTCGTTTGATATAACAATCTTTTGATGTACCAAATCACCCACAATAACTATCCTAATTTCGTCTCTAGTATAGTCTTTGACTAATTCCTTTACTTGACCAATAAATGCCTTAAAAACGTCTTTATATTCCTCATGGAGCCTATATGTACGTATGTGTATGTCAGCTAGATGTATAATTTTTTTAATCATAGTTTTGTTTCGTACAAAGATACGTTTTTTTCTTTATGTTTGCAAATATTTATTGTAAATTACTATATGCAAGATTTCATAAAAATAAAGTTAAGGGAAGCCTTAGGTGTACCAACGGCAAATGTACCTGCTAACGTTCAAATTACCCCAGAAGAAGCATCTATGATTAAGAGTATTAATTATAAAGATATTCTCTTAGATGAAGGTGAACAAAATGGTAACCTACTTTATATTAATGTAAGTTTTACCAATGAAGCATTAAATAAAATTTCAGCTGGAATTAAATTTCAAATTCAGTTAATACATAATACGTATTTTCAACCGCATATGTTTTTATCCGAAAACTTACAAGGTTTAGGTTTAGGATATAAGATTTTAAAATGTTTTATTAGTGAATTTGGCCATATTTACTGCGGTAATGGTAGAACAGTTAACCCTGATGCAATAAATAAAATATTAGGTAAATTATCTAATGACCCAGAATTTATAGCGTTTAACGGTAAAAACGGTATATTAATCGCAACTAAAGATAACCCTGATATTGAAAATTTAAAAAAGATTATCTAATAATTGATTTATGCAGCTTTCATAATGTTGTAATAATGCATTTCGATTAACTTTTGTGCTTCTAATCTCATATACATTATTTGTATTTTTTGAAATTCCATCTTTTCTTTATCCCAATACATTACATAAATTTGTCGACATCTTCTTTTCGGAAATTCTAATTCATACATTCTAGCATAAATTGAAAGTTGTAAAGTATAAATACTCCACTGGCAGTTCTGCATGTAATCGAAAGGTTTTAATAAAGTCTCGTATCCGAAAGGGTTATAAAAATTAAATACCCGATTTGTTTTATAATCGCCAACATCAAAGAAAACATCATCAATGTCAACAATTAAATCACTCATACCAGCCAGCTCATATTGTTCACTAAATAATATACGTTCTGGCCACATAGCTCTACCTTCATCAATTTTCAAGGCGTTAAATGAATCAATTACTTTTTGTTCAAATTGACCCTCTTCGTTATCTTCAGGAAAATACCATTTATTTGCCAATAAGTACTTTTCCATAATGTTATGTACTCTAGTACCATAAACATTAGCCTCATCATTTAACATTTGCCAATAATCTAGTATTTCTTGTTGGGACATACCAATATACCTCTCTTGCTTAACTGAGTCCATTTGTTTGGTTATAGCTAAGGAAACAGCTTGTGCATCAAAATGAGGTTCAATTGATGACAATGTAGTTGTAACTGATTTATATATTTTACCTGTCACCCTATGGTGATACTTATGCTCTATTGGCTCAAGGAAGACTGGTCCTTCCCACATTTTTGCTACACTCATTTACTTTTTTTTAAGTACAAAGATACTAAAAAAAATAATTTTATGCAACTAATTTATGTGCGGTGCCCAGTAATGTGATTATTCCCTGTCTACCAAACTTTTGATTTATCAATGATGGGTCGTATTCTTCTTTAAGTTCTATTATCCTAATTCTACCAAATAAATTACCAAAATTTAACTTATCATATAGTAATTTAGCATCTTCTTGTGCATCACCATCAAGTAAAACGACAATATTTGCGCTAGATTTTTCATGTAGTTTATAAAGCAATTCATCTGAAATATATTTACCGAGAAGTGGTATTGAGTTTGGGATAACGATATGGTCAGTTGCACCTTCAACTAAATAAATTGTTGAATCCCAATTAATATGGTATTCATTAAATATTATTGACTGTTTTTCAACTTCAGGATTAAGATATTTTATCTTGTTATATTTCTTATCAAACCATCTAGCGATAAAGTAGTTTAATACTTTATCCTCATCGTATGATGGAATTATTATCCTATTAAAATACTGACCTCTGGTTGTATAACCAATTTCATATTTTTCAATAATATCTTTGGTGATTCCACGTTCGGCTAAATAATTCATAGCTGAAGTATATTTGAAATCACGATATGTGCAGTCTTTTAATTGTTTATATCCTTCGGGTAAGGATACGGAGATATGTATTCGGTCCTCTTTAGATAAGAACGCTTCTGGTTTTAAGAGTTTATAATCACGAAGATGTCGCTCATTACCATATTTTTTAATTAATTTAATAATTGAACCATACATGTAATGGGTATCTTTACATACCCAACACTTAAAAACATCCTTATCATAATTTATTTCAAGATTACCTTTACCATCACCAAAGGGCATACCTTTATCACGAGAACATGCTGGGCAGTCAAAACTTATTTGTCCAGAATCTTCATTATGTTTTCTTGGCTCACCTAAGAAACTCTCTAATATACTTGAAATATAAGGCACATGGCAAATTTACGAAAAATAAATCTATGATGCAAATTATTTTTTCTTTGGTACCCAGATATTTTCTTTATGCATAAAGCCAATAGTTGCTGTATATGCATCAGTCATATCAAAATTTTCAATCTTTAATTTATTTTTTTTATCGTAAAACCAAGGAATTTGTGGTTCTAAATCGGAGACTAATTCCCAAATAATCATTTTTTTGTCGGCATCAAAATCATACCCCCCAAAAAGTACGGGTTCACTTTTAGCTATTTCCTTTTCAGTTCTAGCAGTTCCATCCTTTTTAGTTTTTCTTACCGCCAATAGCTCTGGAAACGCATATTTTCTAGCATCGTGAGAAGATATAAAGTCTGGTACAACACCTAATGTTTCGTAAACAGACCTAGCTATCATACCATTAAATCGTAATAATGTCGCAATTGTATAGACATTATTTGATTGTAGAAGGGGTTCTTCAATAATAACTCTATTGATACCAACATCAACGTAATTATTTAAAAACTCTTTTTCAAAAATCCTAGCTTTTTCAAAAAGTTCTTCCATTTTTGATTCAGGAGTTGGTTTAACTTTTGGTGTTACATGATGTAACAATTTCAAATCACCACTTTTACCATTATCTTCAAATAGGGCAATACCGATTGTCTTTGTTGAGACATCAAGTCCAAGTATTAAATTATTTTCCATTTATAACAAATTTTTGGAGAATATACTTGTTTAAATAAAAAAATAAAGGTTATATTGTTAAATTGATTGATAATGCAAAAAAATCATTAATTTTCTTTACTAATTGTCTATCAGTTTTAGCAACAGCTATCAAATTATTCGCCGCATCATATAAACCAACCTCAGTAATTCTAGGTGAATCTGAAATTGTAAATGTTGGGTTTGTTGAGGTACCAAATTCACCTCTATTAGCTAAACAAGTAATATTTTGTTGTACCACGGTTGATACACTACTGAATGATACCGTTGTTGCTGTTACAGCACTAAAACTATTTACTATTGTTGGGTTAGTGATTACTAAAATACCCTTATCAAGATAAGCAATACCAACAATTGTGTCAGCTGTTAGGTTTAAATTAGTATTTGTTTGTCTATTTAAAAGACTTTTACCATTGACTGAGAATGGTTTTACCGTATTATATCCAGTACCCCAACTTAATGTTGGGTCACCACCATTTGGTGTCATTATGTTATCAGATACTAAAAATGCAACATTACCGAATAAAGATGCATCAGCTGACGGGTCAACATAGTTAGCATCTTGAGTGGCCAATGAAAGATTTATATTTTCAAAAGTACTATATAATGTATATGACGTTCCAGCTGATGTTGAAAGAACAGCTTTAATTGATTTACCGTCTAACATTTCACCATATTGTGAATTATTAATTGCAATAGCTAAAATAGTTGTTGTTGCGATACCACTTAATGCTGTATCAGAATAACCACCATATGTTGAGGTAACGCCAGTTAAATTATTATCGCTAGTTGCGTTTAATGAAAGATTAAAACTATAAAATAAATTAACTAAAGGGTCGGTATTAACATTATTCCTATTAATAACATTCTGAGTTAAATTGTTATTTGTAACTGTATTTAATCCTAAAGGTACATAAGTCAATGTAATACCTGATGATTGTAGTTCAACACGTTTTCTAATATCACCAGTTGAGTTAACTATTAAATTACTCTTAATTGTTGCGTTTGAACCAACACTATTACTAGATGAGGATGTAGCACCAATATTACCGCTATTAGTTGGTACTTGACCAGATAACAATGGTAATGCGGCATTATAGTTGGCATCTGAATCACCAAGACTAAAATAAGTTATTAAACCATTATCGGTTATTATTATTTTTTGTCTACCTAATGGTGTTAATTTTGCCGTTAAGTTTAAATTTGCTGATGAATTATTATATCCCATGTTTTCTATTGTTAAAAATCTAAGCTTAACTCAAACATTATTGTATCGTTTGAGGTTAATTGTACTGGTTGACTAAGTTTACCTATTACAACCAAATTATTGTTATTATCATAAATACCAACCTCAGTTACTTCTATTGGTGGTGGATTAGTTGATAATTGTGTGCTCCTAGTTGGATTGGTTGTAGTAGTAAATTGAGCGGAATTTACACTAATATCAAATATAGTCTTATATATATTTGAACCAATGTATGTTTGTATATTACCATAGAAGAATCGTTCATCACCAAATTGTAAAATACTTGTATTTGTGTTTGGTGCCATTGATAAACTCTGTGTTATATCATATATAGTTGATGCTGTACCGATTGCTGATGTTAGTATGAAATTGTTAGCAATTGGTAATTGATTTTCTAATAACTTAGGGTCTATTGTCTGACCAGAAACGCCAGTAATTAATGTTGATGTGTAATCATAGGTTTTCCAACTACCAGAATCTGGTCTAACATTTACATCGTTAACTATTTGATAAAGTAATTTGAACTTATTAGCGTAAAATCCTAACCCATCATAAGTTGCGGATTCTAATTTTCGCATATAAGGGAATTGATTTAATGCGTTAATTGCAAATTGTACATCCATTGACGTAGGTGTTGTATTTGTAATCTTGATATATGTTTGACAAGGTAAAGTTGGTGTAAATCCGCTCGCTGATGAATTATCAAGAGCATAAGTTAAATACATTGTTTGGTCAACACCTAAAATACCTGTTGTACCTATAGGCTGTGTAAGCGTAGCTGATAATGCTGGTAATGTCCATGACCTGTTTGATTTGTATGATAACGCCGCAACAATTTCATCATTATCTATAATAATCATTTTCAATTGTGGTAAAACTTTACCAATAACTAATGGTGTGGAGTTTCCTATATATGTTGGATTTTCAATTAAAGGTATGTATTGAATATTACTAGTTCCAATAGTTTGTGTTGCACCACTTGATATAAATGACATTCCCATTGTTGTTCCAGATGCAGTACTATAATTAGCCCTATGATACATTAAATCTGGTAATGTAATATTTACCATTTTATTATTTGTTGTATCAACATATAGAAAATCACCGTAAAGGTTAGATATTGTATTATTTGTATAGTGAATAATTGAAATTGACTTGCTGACAACATCAAGATAACTATAACCAGTACCATTACAATTGACTTGTGATTCAGTGGAGTTTATTTGAGTTAAATATTCTAAATATGGGCTCTTAGTTCCAGTATAGGTATATGAACCAAATTTAGTAAAATTCTCGTATAGATTAGTTGTTGATAATCCTGTAATACCAGCTAAATTTTCAGTGAAGACATTATTCATATTCCAAACTTTAACATCAGAACATGTTATGTTTGTTGCTGAATCAAAAGATAGTGTACCACTATCCCAATATGCTGTTGATGTTGAATTACCAAAAGTGTTTGCAATTTCACCATTTGGATAGACGAATGCGTATGAGTTACCACTATATATTGAAAAATTTGGTAAATTTCTATCAAATGTTACAATGACTGAACCTGTTGTTGTGTATCCAGTATTTTGAATTTTATACCAAAGATTTACATTTGGTACTGTATTATCTATAGCTGATGCATTATTACTTACATTAGTATTTAAATTAAGTCTAACAAAACTTGATATGTCTAATACATAACCATAAGGTATAATTACTGAAGTACCGCCTGTTAATGTTGAGTTTGGAACAGCAATTACCGATAAAGTATATGGTGAACCTGTTTGTGTTGTGTAATTTGTTGTATTATTTACAAAAAATCCTCTTTCAGTTGCCTGATTATTCACCGTAGCTTGAACAACATTAATATTGGCTGGTGTTAACGCATTTAAATTTGACCCACCAACTGGAGTGATGAATGATTTAATATTTGGTTGTAAATCAAATGTTCTAAACACTTTAGAAGTGGCCGATAATGTAGGGTCTGTTGGATTAGCGTTAACTAATAGTTCCCTATTATAATCAATTTCAGAATCACCGATAGCCCAATATGAAAAATTCAATTGCCCTTGCGCTAATTTATTTCTACCAATATCTGTCAATTTTATTGAAACGAATGGTGATGTACTTGGAATTATATATGACATAGTTTGTTTTTTATAATAAATATATTTCTTTTAGGTTATTTGTAAATATTAGTAAGTGTTTAATGCATTACTTAAAATTGTTATTGGTACTGTTTCACTATATGCAACTGATACAATTGGGTCACCGCATTTAGATGGATAATTCTTAGTATTTTTTACCCTATAATAAAGATTCGTTCCAGCATCACCAGTAAGTGACAGATAACCACTATATGATACAACATTAGTACTATATGGTATTACACTACTTACAGTATATGTTGTAAATGTGTTACCAGTACTATATTGAATTTCAAAATTTCCATAATTACCCATTGGCGGATACTTAATATGCCAATTAAGTAAATTATTATTCGAATATACACCATTAATAACGCTAGATTTAGGGTTATATATTACTAATACAATATCATCAATATATAATTTTCCATTTAAGATAATTCGATTTGGATTTGAAGATGATTGATAGTAATCTATGTTATTGACCAATGTAACACCGTTTAACATTAGAACAATTGTTGTATTTGTAAGTGGTGTGTTTTGTAAATAAACCTCATATTTCCCAGTTGTTGTGTTATAATAGTAAGTTGAATTACCATGGTTATTTGTTGTACCGCTTGGTATAATTGAATTAACGTATATTGATTCAGATGTTAAGGCGATAGAACTTGATTGGTTATATGTAATAGTAATTACATCTTTAAGGTTTATTGGTCCTAAGAATGTTAATACTTGACCACTTAGTGTATAATCGTAACCATTCGCCAAAGTTAAACCATTTAAGGTAATAATTGGTTGACCGTTATATGTATTAACTAATGTAAATGTACTACCAGTATATGTGTATGTATTATCGGTATTACCAACAATTATAACTTGCTGTGACAAACTTAAAGCTCCAGTAACAGCATTATTTGACAGTTGTGGTTGTGATTGTGAAAATATTGGTGAATCGGCACCATATATTGCAACAAAGTAAAAATCAGTATCTGGATTATAAAAACTAGAAAATGAATTATTAGTATAGTTAATTGTGTTTATTTTAATACCAAGAGCATCTAAATATTTAGTACCAGCATCACCGATAACATAACCTTTAACTAGATAATCACCATCACTAGATGCACTAAATGTTACAGCTTGAATTAATAAGTTAGTACCAGAAAAAGCTGAATAAGCTATGTTTGGACTTCCATATACTGGTGGTGCTGTAAATACATTTGACGTTGGATTAAACTGATAAATATTATAATTAAATGTTGCATTATTAGTTATAAATGAATTTGTATTACCCGTAAAATTAAACGTAAATGGTATTGTGGTACCCGTATTTGGGTCCATAACATATACACCATTACTACCGTTAGTAATAGTTGGGAAACTAACATCAACTATATTAAAAATATCACCATTACAATTACCAGTACATGTAGTTTGAAAATTTTGTTTAACTATTTTACTACAAGTATAAGCTGTTGTACATGTATTTAATGAATAATCAGATGGACAAGAATAACCAAAATTAGGACCTAATTCCCAAGTTTTACCAACATAATTTTTAGTTGTAAAAATAGTATTAGCTTCAGTACTTGCCGTAGATGTTGCACCTGTTAATGTTGAAAAACTACTTGGATAGTAAATTTCAGCACCAAATGAACCTAAAGTACCAACTTGATTAGACCCCAGCATTTGAATAATATTACTTCCTGATTGAAGAGTAACTGGGAAAATACTCCATCTTTTGAAATTAAACGATGAACTACCACTAAAGTTAACTATTACTTGACCGTTTAAAGTAAATTTACAATCGTTATCTGATGCTAGACCGATATAATAAGTCCCACCAGATAAAATATTAAGACAATGCGCAAAACCAGCATAATTTGGTTCGTCAATTGGAAGTATACCGACATTATTTAATCGTCCATCAGTTAGATTACCAGAATTAAACCAAAAACTATTACTAGAAGATACGTGTGTGACTGGATTAATAGAGTTAGAATTGGAATCTAATAATAAACCGCTTCCATTATAGGTTAATGGGAAATTACTTAAAGTATCTAAATTAGGGTAGAAGTATGTACCATAATTACCGTAATCTGAACTTGTATTACCCAATGTTATTGTTGACCCAGTACCATTAAAAACACTTGGTATAGAACTAACTTGTTCACAACCATCATTTGCTGGCGTTGGTACAAAACCACTAGGGCATGTGAATGGTGGGACATATTCAAAATTACCTATTACTTCAATTCCAATATCCAAAGTTTGTACACCATAAGGTTTAACAACATCAAATGTGTTACCACTAATTGTGTAATCATAGTTTAATGTTGTTAAGGCTGACCCAATTGACTCAATAAATAATGCATCCGTTGGTACCCCAGTGATTGATGATGAAGTAAAAAAATTTTGACTATAAATTAGATTACTATTCGTATATATATTTGTGTTCCAAGTAGAACCTGTGAAACATGAAGCCGCTAAAGTTGTTCCAGTACAAGATGCCGTTGCCGCTGTTAAAAACGTATTATAAGGTATATTACTAACACTAAAATAACTATTTCCACACTGTACTTTTGTTGCCCCACTAATATCAAATTGTGGGGTGTAAAATATTGAAATATCAGAACTAGTGTTAATTAAATTAACGCTTCTATTTCTGGTAAATGTGTTTATTTGTTCATATATCCTCTCTTGGTATCTCATTAGTATGATAATTGTATATTTGAAACTGGTAATTTATATTGATTATTAAGACCGTATGTTAGTTGTATTGAATTTGGTGTTAATGTATCTACATTAGTAAAATTCTGTAAATATCCCGTAAATCCGTTTACTTTAATAAAGTCATTTTGGTTAATTTTAGCTTTAATTAACCCAATTATGGTTAAATCGCTTGAGTAATTACTCAAAAATGTTGCTGTTATTTGTTTTATTATTAATGGCATATAAATAAATATTAAACTGTTACTAATGTTACTAATAATACAGCGTTTGAATTTGGTTCGACTACTGGAGTGCTGAAATTAACATGTGTTACGTCTTGATAGTTTCCACCAAAATAGTAACCACCCTTAACATCATTTTTATTGATTGTTCCACCGAAATGATTAATCTTATACGCACCTATTTCACCACTGATTACCTTAGTATAATCGAAGGCTGTTGTAGATGATACCGCTAAAGAAATAGTATCGTTATTATTATTTAATACAACATACGGTAAACTACCAATACCATATGTTGCGGATGTGTTGTTTATTGTATAAGGTGAAACTGGTATACTTAATACATTATCAGGTCCTATTTTATTTAATAATCTAGTTGTTGTTCCGCCTATTTCGTTAACAGTAATAGTTAAATATTTACTATTATCGAATGAAGGTGCTTGGTTATTACCGAATAGATAATAAACTACTCTAGGGACATTAAATGTTGCTGTCGCTGAACATTGATTATCTGTTGTTGTGGCGGTTACAGTATATGTTGAACCTGGTATTGGATTCACCGTTTGACCAGACACTATTGTTGAATTAATATTGTTTGACCAAACATAATTAATGTTACTTGGTGAAGAAGGTACTAACGCTATTAAAGATGAATAATCATAATATGTTGTACCATTTACTTCATATACATTAATTGGTGAAATAACAACTGATAAGTTGCATTGTTGTGTTGGAACAGTAACAGATAATGAGTTATGGCAACCATAAATATCAACAACATTTATTTGATATGTTCCACCAGATAATCCATAAATAGTTACTGATTGATTATCATTCATTGTACCACTTTGTATTATAGATGTACCACTTACCGCTGAATATGAAATAACATTAGTTAAACCGCCATGAACACTTTCAGCACCGTAATCTTTTACAATAAATGTTATTGAACCATCACCAAGTAAATATGATGATTCAATCGTTGTTGCACTTATAAAGATATTACATGCTGTTTCGCCAACAGTAAATGTTGTGCTGGCACTACAATTGTACATATCAATAACACTCAATGTGTATGTATCAGCTGAAAGATTATTAAATGTTGGTAAATTTAATTGATTTTGACCCTGTGATACAATAGAATTTGTCATTGAACTCAATGTATAGCTAATAGGGTAATTTGCACCATTTAATGTTGTTATTACATAACCACCAGAATTATTAGGGTACGCATCATTATTTAAACTTGATGTTAATGTTAATGTACATGTATCTAAAGAAATTGTTTCGATTGCAACGGCAGAACAACCTCTTGAATCAGTAACGCTCAATGTATATGTATCGGCAGATAAATTCGTAAATGTTGGTATTGATGAAACTAAACCCTCACTATAAACTAACATATTCGAGTTAGATGCACTTAATGTATATGTAAAATTACCAACGTTACCAATTAATGTACTTGTTAAAATACCGCCAGTATTATTAGGGTATGCATTATTTGCAACAAACATTGTTAACTCTAAATTACATACAAAATTAGCGGTTGACGTAACAGTACCAATAAATTCTGAACCGCTATTATATTGAATAATATAACCACGATTGAATGTATCATTAGCTTGTTGGTTCATAAATTGCGAAACATTGCTTGAACCGCTAACAATAACGCTTGTTGTAATATCAACATTACATGTAATACCTGAACATGGACTTAATACTGGAATAACTTTATCTGTTGTACCCAGTAATAATGTTGAATTTCGATATTTAAACTTTTGTGAATCAAATAAATGATTACCGTAAACTTTACTAGAGGCCCAAATTGTTGTTGATGGCATTACTTGTTCTATAATATCTACCCAGTATCCACCAATTAATTTTGAAAAATTAATCATTGCAACGTAATCAAATTGATTAGATTGTTTACCAGAATAATTTAAAGCGTTCATATACCTATCGTATAATAACCTAAGTGTTGGGTATGCTGATATTGTTTTTCTATTCTTAGCGTCAATAAGTTCAGATTCTATATATTTTTCGAAGTTTTCAACCGTTGTTACCGCACTTAATGATTCAGTCATTAAATCGTTAATATCAATAGGTTTATCACCACAACTATCACTTACACAAACCTCATTTGAGTTACAATTATCAATTTCAATCATCATTGTACCCACTGTTGTACCAGTTAGTAATGAAGGATTATTTAAAATGTAATTCCAAACATCTGTCTCCACAGCCTTAGCTATATCAATGTTTAAATCAATTTCTTTAGTATTTATAACTTGTAAACCATTATCCAATCTATAATCTGTTTGTCTTTTAGATACTAAATTATTAATATTTAAGACATCAAATTTACGCTCTTCTGGTGAGTTTGTTAATACCCAAGATTTTTTATTATCAATAATTTTCTTTAGTTCAAAACCTGGTGATTGACTCACAAAAATATCATTTCTACTAATATGTTTACAATTTCTATTTATCTCAATATTATCTAACAAAACATATGTATTAATTGAAGTTCCGCTTACCGTTACACTAATATTAATGTTTTGATTAGTGATTGCCGATATGATTGTTTCGTCAGTTATTTTTTTATTATAGTTTGCCCATGTTGATGATAAACCAGATAGAATAATACTATCATAGTCGGATGTTAACGCTGAAAATCCTGATTGTTGTTTTAAAACATTGAAGATAGCACTTAATGCTGTTGAACAATTAGACAATGGTAAATTATTATTTGTTACTGGATAACAAGTATCATCATTTGGTACTTCACCGCATAAATATAATCCTGTTGATGCACCGCTTAATGTTGTTAAATAGTTAAACGTATTACCACTACCTATTGGTGTAAAAAGTTGTTCTGAATAAACGGATGTATAGCTAATTGTTGGACCGTTATTTACAACATTCAAATCTACGGATGCTCCAATTGATTCAATTAAATTAAGTATATTTGAATTAGTTGGATTTGTGTTTAGGAAAGTTAATAAGTCGGCGCAGTCGAATTTGAATAAATAATCAAAACTAATGTCTAACGTACAAACTTCGTCTGGTGTAACAATAAACATTTCACCACTATTACCATTTGGATTTAAAATGATATTAAATGGAGGATTATATGTTAAATTCTTGCTGTTGTATAAACTTGCCATGTTATTAATTACCTTTTATTAGAATGCTTACTGCTTTAGCTTGATTAGGTTTTGGACATCCAAAACATGTACTCTCTAAGCGATTATATGGGTCATCAATTATAGTAATGTCAGTATTATTTGTGACATCAGTATTTGTTGAATCAATTATGTTAATATATGTACCACCACTATATAAGTCAAAGGTACCTGAATTATAATTTGTAAATAAATTAATTGTATCGGTTGTTTCAGTAGATGATGAGATTGTTACTGCACTAAAATTGGGAATCAATTTTCTAAATTGATTGATATATGTGTAACCGCCATCATAAGGACCAATATGTGGGTTATTACCGCTTGTAATATCCAAAGTTGAGTTTTGACCACCTGTTTCTCTGTACCATAATCCTTTTGATTGGAAATACATGCTTGGAGTATTGCTTAAAGGCTTCGGATTTCCACTAATACTTACTGGATAAACAGATATATCAGGATTAAGATTATTAAGGCTTAAAACGCTTCTAAATACATCCATATCAATAACATTTTGCGCAACATAAACGTACTCATTAAATGTTATTAATCCTTGCGGTGTACCAATGAATTTAAATAAAAATTCAATCGCTTTTCTAGTACCTTTGGATTTCCATATCCATGGGGAATTTAATATTATTCGCCTCCAAAGCTCAATATCAGCTTCAACCATTGTAAGACCGACAGATTGGCCAGCATATGTTGTTGGTCTTGGGTGTAAATAGTTTTTAAGTAAATCATTCTCTAAAATAGATGATACCAAATTCCAACCTAAAATATTAGCTAAACTCTTTAAGTATACATCTGGAGTATTATCATTCTTATCATATGACACTGTATTAACAAATCTTATACCTTGAATAAAGCGATTAATTTCATCAAATTCAACGCCATAGATTGTCAATGTTTTATTCATTTTTTGGTCGGTAGAGTCTTGATTATATGAGTCAACAACAACGCTTGATGTGTCAAATTCTGTTATTGATTCAGTAACCAAAAATCTAACCATTAAATTACTTGTCGTATCATCGAAATCAGTTGATATAGTTAATAATTTATTAGCGTATGCAGCATATGCATCAGTATCAAAATCTATGTTATATCCATCACTTGTCGGCCAAGTAATACTATCCTTTGTATAAACTATAGCACCAGTATCGGTTTTAACTGTAAAGTTAAATTGTGCTGTAAATTTAGGTGTTGTAAACCTATTTAAAAGGTAATATTGAAAGTCTGGTAATGAATTATAGAAAAAATCCTCTTGGGCTTTATTTGGTTTAATATGATATGTTAAATAGCCATTACTCATACCTGAAAAACAATCACCGCTCACACTTATATTAACAATATCATTAGTTGTATATGTTGAACCAGTAAAACCGATAATAGGATATTCATTACCGCCATACAAAATTGAATATTGATTATAATTTAAAGCTATATTCCTAACGGTATTACTAGCGTTAAATGTGTTTAATAATGAACCTTTAGCTAAGTAATTTAATTGGAAGTTATTTACTATCACATTAGTACTAACCATAAAGTTTGATACTTGAGTAATAGGGTTATAGGTGTAATTTTGAAATGTTACACCACTTTGAGTAATGTAATCTGGTGGTAATGAATAAACTGGATTTACATATAATGATGCTGGCCAATTTGTGATTATACCTTCAAGTGCTACCCTGATATATTCCGATAATGAATTAAATAAAACGTAATTCTTAAGTTCTCGCTTGTCAAGATTCAATATAACACCTTTATTATTGGTGAGTATATCAATGCTTGATTGTTGGCTTGAATTAAGACTGTTTAACGTTGTATATTGTGAAAAATTATTAGTTACAAAAATTTTATCAACCTTTGGGTCAAGATTTGTAGTAACATAAAAGTTACCCATGGTAAACAATGGGGTACCACCATTACTAGCCAGTTGTAAACCAACTAAATCAGGTGTAAATGGGGTATATTCAATTGAATTATTATATACCACTTTCTGTGCGTAACCAAGTACTTTTATTCTATTACTACTCATTATTAAACTGTTGTGATTGTACTAAAATTCTTACTAAAATCTATGTTATTTCTTTGTTCTCTAATTTCAAATAATGGAACCCCACTAAATGAATCCTTAATTTCATATAAGTCATATTGAGCATATATCTGATTACTAAAGTTGTATATGGTATATATGCCATCTTCAAGTGATTTACTTTGATTACCAAAGATACCATACGCCAATGTTTCAATGTCATTATCAACTAATTCTAATTCAATCATAATAGGGTTAAAAAATGTATTTGTTATAATAACTTGTTGATTTGGTTGACCGATAAATGGTACCGCATTTGCATTTACTATAGATGATGAATTAGGTGTAACTGTACAGAAAACCAATGTTGAATTATCGTTAAAACGATACCTAATTGCTTTTTGGTTTGAATCAGTTAAATTTTGGTTAACCGCCTCAGCTCTATTATTTGATGTAATTATAGTGAATGTGTTGTTCACTTTGGCATCTGTGGCGGTCAAATTTAAATATTCAACTCTATAACCAATTAAACCATTATTTTCAAATCTGTTTGTTAGGTTTGTAGGTATTGAAGAAGTGTCAAATAATAACCCTTTAACATTAGGATAGGCAGATAATACACCAATATCAACGATTGAGGTTCTAATTTCAATCGGTTTAATGATTATTGTATAAAATCCTTTAGCGTTAAAAATATTAACTGGTAATTTCAAGGTATAAAGTCCACCAAACATCTCAAAACCGCTTACATTTGATTGTGTACGATTTGGGTTATTAACCTTAATTAAAACATCACTAGTATTGGTAATTTTAGTTAGACCATTACTTTGTGTATCCCTAGACGGTGTGTAATCATAAAAAATTTCAATATCATCTGGGGTTACATCCGCAGGTCTGATTATACCATATGTTCCACTGGCCATATTATAAATTTATTAATTGTTCTTTTGTTATTGAGCATTTTGCTCTTTTAAGTAAATTTTCTTCCCATGGAATAAATTCTAAATTATTTATGCTTCCAATAATTTCTGGTTTAATATTATTTTTAAAACCTTCAATAATTGAAAATTTATGGTCTAAATGGTACGCACCGTTCACCCCAGATTTACCTCTTTTATCATAATTTATTAAGTTTTCAATAGGTTGTTTATTTGTAATTCGTTTTACCGCTAATTCATATTTATAATATTCATCAATTTTATCAATAAAATCACAATATGGTATACCACGATACCTTTTAACTAAACCAGCTGATACACCAATACTTTTATTTCGCCTAAATCCAGAATTATTTAAAAATTTATTAATATATGATTCGGTTAATCCAGTTTCTAATGATATTTCATAACAATTTTTATACTCATTAAGATATAAATTTTTAATTTTTTCTTTTTGTTCTTCAGTTAAAATTAATTTAACACCATTACTATTACCAACCCTTAATATATTATTTTTTTTTAATAAATCTTTAATTGGTGTTTTTGATACATTAAATAATTTTGCAATTTTTTCACATGAAAAACCATTTAAATACAAATCTTTAATCTTTTCAATTTCTAAATTTGAAAATTCTTTTTTAATACTATCTCTACCTTCAATCCAAACATTATTATTAATTAATATTTCTTTTATATTATTTTTTTTACGACCTAATTCAGTTGCTATTTTAGTAAATGATATACCAGATTTATATTTTGAAATAATTATTTTAATTTCAGATATATCATATTCTTTTTTTGTATATTGATTACTCATTTCTTTTTATTTTTAATATACGTTAATACTTTTATAAGTAAAAATTACTCTTTTGTTAAGTTAAAAAATCCATTACCATACCTAGATAATTCGCCAAGTGTAGTAACTTCTGATAATTTCATGTGTTTTTCAAAGACATTTGTTATACCTCTATCTATAAATACATCACTTTTAACTTCTGGTATTGATGTAATACCAAATAGATAATCATTTATTTTAGTGATGGCGGATAATGACGTATTAGTACTATTTAACCCCTCGCCAACATATGAAATTGTTGTTATATTTGTACCAGTGAAATCTTGATATAGTATTCCACTAGATTGTTTTGTTGTACCACTATTAACATCGTATTTATCAACCCCAAAGGAATATGTAATTGGGTTAGATAATGAAGTTACCACATCAACACCACTAATTGTTTTTCCGATAAAATTAATATAATCCTCGCTGTTAACATAAAAACCTACTTGATATGGTGATTGTAAGCTATATGTTTTAACATCGTCAAGATATGATTGTGTATTACCAGTTATTACTTTATTATCG
>Ga0208741_10000089_pt1 | contig 51102 bp, 61 predicted proteins | sample CryBogCBE03Jun09_FD_184576 | JGI IMG/M metagenome (GOLD analysis project Ga0208741, IMG submission 184576) | Freshwater microbial communities from Crystal Bog, Wisconsin, USA - CBE03Jun09 (SPAdes) | ecosystem: Environmental > Aquatic > Freshwater > Lake | place: Crystal Bog, Wisconsin, USA...
TTACAATGAATATTAATGCATTGGTTACTTTAGCTTCAACAACTACAGTGTATTTAAACATAGACCTGGCAAACGGCTCAGGTCCTTATGTTATTTATGTTAACTCGCTGGTTGGCAGTATCCCAAATGCTACAGGTATAACAGCTGTAAAGATCGGTTAGCATGAGAGTACGTCCTATTCCACAATATGGAGCGGAACCTGTTGGAATAACAACGTATATCAGCGGCTCGCTAGCTGACCCGGATAACCAATACGTATGGCTTAATATTATTAATACTGATAATAATACTGTTGTGCTTTCTTCAGGGCAAGCTACATATGAAAGTACTGGTACTTACCAGTATACGCTTAACTCGAGTCAAACTGCTATTCAAGGTAACTATGCAGTAACTTGGAACTACACGGTGAACAGTGGCAGTCCAAGAACGTATGTAGATAACTTTGTTGTTACTGATCAGATGCCTTATTGGAGCAACTTAAACACTGATCAACGTCAACTGGTTACTGGTATTGTTCACCGCATTGATAAGAGCTTTGATAGCACAGCGGGTGGCCCTTACCTCCAAGAACTTAATCAGAGTGGTTTTCTTATCTATGAAGAAGTAGCTATGGTTATGCAAGATGAAACCATGGACTACATCAACTTTGAGTTCCAACCTATCTTTAGCCCTGCTTATAACGTTGGTTTGAATGCAACTGTGCCTTTCCCAACTACCTACTACGGTGTGTTAGCAACGCAAACATATGCTCACTTCCTTAAACACGTTGCTCGTAACTACATTGAACAACCTACTCCACAAGGCATGAATGCTGCATGGATGGACCGTAGAGATTACTACAATAGATGGTGGCAGCTGTATCTATTCGATAAAGAGATTGCTGACAAGCAACTCCGTCAAATGAAGCGTCAATACATGGTTGGATCGAAGCGAAGCCTTCTGGTCGCTGGTGGTCTTATCCCACGTATGTATACGAATCCGTCAAGGCCGCACTTCCAATATGCAGCGGTAAACATGGGAGGCGTATAACATGTGTATGGGTTGTAAAAAGGGAACTACTGAACGTGCTATACGCATCTATACCTGCACGCGCTGTAATGAAAAAAAAGAACACAAAAGTTGTGGGAAGTTAAGAGAAGTTTGTGACGATTGTAAAAACAAGCAGAATCCTTGTTCTTGTGGGTGTGGCGGCTTTGTAACCGCTGCACTGAACAATTCACATTTTATACCTGGACACAATGTCTTTCTTCAAACACCAGAACAGCGCCATGAGCGTAGCAAGAAGTCAGGTGCTACAAGAATTAAAAATGGAACACAGGTGCAATCAGCTGAAGTTCGTGCAAAAATTGCCAAGACTGTTAGCCAGCGGCATAAAGAAGGCGCGTTTGTAAATGCCTACGGGAATAAGGTATCTAAGGTAGAATTGTCGTTAAAGCCTGTCCTCGAACCACTTGGCTACGAACACACTGGTGAGGGTGGTTTTCACATCCGCGCTAAAGGCGGGAAGACTCGTATCCCAGACTACGTAAAGTCAGACACCCGTGAGATTGTAGAGGTATGGGGAACATACTGGCACCGTGGAGAAAACCCGCAGGATCTCATTGATTGGTATGCAAAACAAGGTTGGACTGCCCGCGTAGTGTGGGAAAACGAAGTTGCTGATTTTGCAGTCAACATGGGTGGGGTCTAGTGTGTCAGGTATTAATCCACAGCCAGGCCCCGTAGTCTCTGGTACGGGTGCAGGTCTTAATACACAGCTCGAGAGCCCATTGCTTGTTGTTAAGCAAAGAGAAGCATTTACGCAGATTAACCAACAACGTTTCCATGATGAAACACTTCAATGGTTTGGTGAAGAGTGCATTGTACGCCTTCGTTGGCGTGCAGAAGATGCCGCCGCTGGCTTAGTTGGTTATTGCCAACAATGTCAAGATAGCCCTAACCCTAAATTATCTGACGCATCGGTACAGCTACGAGCAAGCACTGTATACCGTCAAACTGGTAATAGTTACTGCCCCACTTGTTATGGTACGACGTTCTCAGGTGGATTTCAACCTACGTGCTATCACCTTTACATGCTTGCTTCTGATACTGAAGATGATCGTATCAACTTACAAACGGGTCAATTCTGGAAGCAGAACCCTAGAGTACAGTTTTCATGGTTCCCACAAATTCGTACAGGTGATTTGGTTGTTCGTGTAGAGAGCTGGTCAAATGGATCACCTACTTCTACTAGCGAACGCTACCAAGTTTCCGCTGTCAACCCACAAACAATTAGAACGGGACCAGGCGTAAGCGCACAGTACCCATACCGTGTTGGTACAACCCAACCATTTACCAATACTACAATCATTGTTAACCAACAGACTGTTCTTGAAAATGTTTGGCCAGGCCACCCCTACTACAATGTACCAATAATATGAGCGAAGAAGAAATACCAGCACCAGAAGTTTTAACACAACGGCTTTCACGGCGTGCAGTCCAAATAGCTCAAGTTATAGGGCCACGTAAAACTGGTAAAGGTCTAAACAGTCTTATACCAGTGTCGCAACCAGGTATTGTTGGGATTGAAATGCCTGATGAAACTTCTTATTTGCTAGAAGTTGAAAACGGTACAGCATCTCGAGCATTGTTTGACTTGGCAGGGAAAGTTATTCCAATCAGACAACCCGATGGAGATATAGCTTTTAGAAGAGCTAGCGCGAACTCAATTGGTAAGACACCAATCATTACAAGGGCTGCAACGAATGGGCGCATACTTTCAGATAGACCTAAGTGGGTTTATCCAGAAAAAGATGGTACTTACTTCTTGAAAAAATCATTAAACATGAGTGTTAGCGAGTGGTCACGCACTGTAAAGACACAAGAACTAATTGACTTGCTTATGCAGACAGAAGTAAAAGAAGACATTAATTACATTATTAATGGGAAAGGGTAGCTAAATGTTTACCACAGCTGTAAAAATTACAATTGTAGAAGCTCTTGTAGCTGGTTTCAACGCACTCAACCCAGGTAATAACCCCAATCTAACTGGACAATTTAATTATCCTATTAATAATGGTCTTGATTTAACGCCTAACTCAATTACCATTGAGTACCCACTCGAGCAAGTGCAATGGCCTTGCATTATGGTGCAATTTAGACCTAATAAAGTACAATGGTCTGGTATCAACCCAGATACATACACAGTATCGTCTTCAGGCACTGTAATAAATGGCGTTACATACCCAGCAATTGCATCAACTAGAACTTGTTATTTTGAAGGGAACATTGACCTTCAAATTATGGCAATGCACTCAGAAGAACGTGATCGTATTTATGACAGTGTTACCAATCTTATTCTTATGGGAGAAGGAAGCATAGCAAATAGCGCATTTGCCAATAGCATTGGGAACAATACTCTTGTTGCAATTACTCCAATGTTAGACCACACAGTTCCATTAGGAGATAGCGTCACTGCTGGTACCCCATGGAGCCCTGAAGAATTAACGTATGAAGCAAGCATTAGAATTCCATGCATTGGCGACTTTTATGAGTCTAAATACGACTACTTACTCCCAACTGTGCAAGGTGTTACTGCCACGGGTTCTTACCAACCTATTCTTTATACAATTTCAGGCCATCAAATCTCAACAATATCGGGGATAGTTTACCCTATTGTTTAGATTATCCCATAAATCTACAAAAGAAGTGCTGTAAAACAACAATAAATTTGCACAAGGCATTGAAGGAGAATGTATGCCTATTACTAACTATCAGATCCCTGGTGTATACGTACAACAGACCGGGACATCTCTTACTAACATTAATACAACCGGGATTAATGTTGCCATCGTTGCTGACCAGGCTACACCTATTGCTAAGTCAGACACATTTAATGCAGTTATAGCTGCCAGCGGTAGCGTACTTGGCCAGCTTTCTTCGCCAATGGTAATCACTACTTCTACAGGTACTTACACTGCATTATCTGGTTACACTGTTACTTGGGTCAGTGGTGGCACAACAGTTACCGGTACGTATGGTACAAACTTTACTATTAGCACACCTTCTGGCCAACCCTACAGCTTCTTAACTACAAGTGGTACTACCAATGGTATTGGTTTGCCCAGTGGCACAGTTTCTGTTAACTATGCAAGCAACTGGGGTGCTTACGGTACTTATTACAGTTTTAATGCAGTAACAACTGCTCTTGGATCTGCTGTTAGTGGTACAACCATTGTTAACCCTGCTGCTCTTGGTGCTTACTTTGCATTTTTGAATGGTGCTAACACTGTACAAATTATGCCCGTTGCTCGTGTTTCCAATGGTACTAGCGCAAGCGTTTCTGACTGGGCTCGTGTTTTTAATGTACCACCAACCACTTCGGTTAGCGACCAAACACTACTTACAAACTTTACTGGTGTTGACGTTATTGTACCCTTGTACGGTTTCATTGTAAGCGGCACTAATACACCTGGCGTTTCTTCAGTGTCAAGTGGTATCAACTCATACCTTACTAACCAATACAATAATGGTATATACCAGAGAGTTTTTGCTGGTGTTGATGGGACTGCAGGACAAGTTAGCTCAACTTCAATGATCGCACTAGCCAGTGGGTTTAACAGCACACGTGTTAGCTTGTTCTTCCCTGGATCAGTTAATTACTCGCCTGGTTTGAATGCACAAGGTTACACTAATAGCAACTTCAACATTCCTGGGTACTACCTTGCTGCTGCTGCTGCTGGTGTATTCGTTGCCCAAGACAATGTTGCTACATCAATTACTAATAAAACAGTTGCTGGTTTCAATTCAATTCCCAACCAGATTAGCCTTGGTGATGCTGCTACGAACTACTTGCCGAATGGTATCTCTACCATTTTCCAGAAGCGTGACAATAATCTGTGGATCTTACAAGGTCTCACTACCAACATAACCAACTGGTTAACGCAAGAAATTTCAATCAATGCTGTTGGTGACCAGTTGGCTAACAACATTTACAATGACTTGATTAATACGTCATTGATTGGTGGTCCAATGACCACTAGCACAATTAATGCTGCTAAGGGGACTGTACAAAGTTCATTGATCAATGCAGTGACAACTGGTTTGATTCAGAACTATCAGAATATTCTTCTTACAGTCTCACCATCAACACCTACGACAATCAATATTGCATTCCAGTATGCACCTACATACCCAATTGACTACATCCAAGTGTCATTGAGTCTTAATACGCAGACTGGTAACGTAATTACTAATAACCAAGCATCTAACTTAACGGTTTACTAGGAGTAAATTATGGCTTATTCACAGTTTCGCGTAGGTGGACACTATACAGTATTTCTTTACAAGAATAAGACTTTGGCCTATGTTCAGATGGTTACTGAGCGTGCACCACAACCCGTTGCACAACCTCAGCCAATTCAGCCACTAGACCAGCAGTACCCAATTGAAATTGCATTGCCTGCAGCCCTTCAAGCTGGTTACTTGGAAATCATGTTCTTGGAACAATGGAACCAAGAAGTTTGGGCACAACTTGGGTTCAATAATGCTTCTGACTTGCTTGATGTGTTCAACCAGCAGCTTGCTTCTGGAGAACTTACGCTTGTTAAGCAAATTAAAAACCCAAACCCCAATGGTACATCACGACAGATCACATACACAGGTTGTGTAGTCGTTAACGCTCAGATTGATGAAACAATTCAGATCGGTACCATGACCGTTCCCAAAACAATGACAATCATGTACCGTAAGCGCACAGAGCTTATTCAATAATAATTCTTAGAAAGGAATGCATTAAAATGACTGTACGTTCATATGTAATTCAGCTACAAGCAGGAGTTGGCCAAGCCCTTCTTCCTGACCACCGAAAGATGATCCCCGGCGTTCAATACGTCGTTGATGCCGATACGTTCTCTAAGATTAGCCTCGGTGCTCGTCAGAATGTTATCAAGGTTGTCACGGTGAACACCGACCTTACAACTGCAAGCAGTGGGTATGTTCCCGCTCAAGCTAGCTCAGGTATCAACCAACAAGCCGTTGGTTCTGGCCAGAGCTTCCTTAACTTGCTTAGCACAACAAGCACAACGACAAGCACGTTTAGCATTGCTGGTTTTGCTGCTCAGGGTGCTTCTGCTGGTGGATCCTCTGGTGCAGGTGCTGGTATCCAGTATGCTAACTCTACGCTTAGTGGCTCTGCCTCCAATTACACGCTTACTGGCCCTGACGGTTCTCGCTATGCTCTTGTATACAATGGTACTGCTTCAACCATCTCTGGTGGTTGGGCTACTGTATGGCTTGACGAGACAAACCGTTACGTGTCAACGGCATCGGGTATTACATACCAGGTTCGCCAAGATGGTCAGGGTGTCTCTTATGTCATCAGTGCCAACACTACGCTTAGCGGTGTGAATGGTAACGTTACTACTATTGGTACTAAGCAGGGGGCTTTCTCCGGTGTTACACTGGTGAACATCCCCGCTGGTAACTTTGGTTTCGTCCAGATCGAGGGTATCCACCCATCCGTTGCTGTTGCAGCTGGTACTGCTGTTGGTGCAGCAGTCGGTGTTAGTGGTACAAGCAACATTGGCTACCTGGCTGTCCCAACCACCACTACAACTTCAGTGAGCTCTGCTGGTATTGTTACTGGTTCTCCTCTTGCTAATAACATTGTCGGTACGGTTCTTACTACACCCGCTTCTGGTACTGGTACTGGTGGTCAGTACTTTGCACAGGTTGAGCTCCGTAGCCGCCGTGTTAAGAAGCCTTACGTCCGAGTTTTGAACAAGAACTAGTAATTTAAATAAACAACTGGTAGGCTATAAGTATGGCCCTAGACCTGAAGGTAATATGACAACATATGATAACAGCGGATGGGGGGACCAAGAGTCCCCCCAGACCGGTGTAGTAAAAGAATTTAATACAGAATCTTTCCCAGAAGAATGGAAAGATGAATTTGAAGGTTTGTTGTTTGTAGGTGCTCTCCAACGTGAGATCACAAAGATTCCTTTTCACAAGTTTGTGGTTAAGACTCTTACAATCAATGAAAAGTTGGAAATTAGTTTAATTACTAAGCCATACTTGGAAAGTGTTGGCTATGGTCGTGCTTATAAAGCTGCTGTAGTTGCAGCTGGCCTTGTTAGCGTAGACGGTAAAGAACTAATACCAAGCAATAGAGTAATTAATATAGTCAGACAAAAGTATGATTACGTGGTCAATAATTGGTATGACACCACTATTGATATTTTGTACGATGAGATTGATGCACTAGAAAATAGAGTTATTTTTGTGCTTCAAGAGCTGGGTATTATTGAGCCTATTATTCCTTTGGACATTTTCCAAAAGACGCAAGAGGAAACGGATACCCCAAAAGATGGGAAGTAGACCCATACGTCATTGAGCAAGGCGAGTTAGCCATGCTTAGAGGCATATTTAACAGGCAAGATCTTAACGTAGTACAAGAAAAGATTCTTATCACTGTTGAGTCTAGAAGGCGTAAGCAAGAATACGAGCTGGAGACAGCAAGGTTTGAGCAGAATATGCTAATCAATAATTCTGAAATGTATCAAAGATACATGGACAATAAAAAAGAAGAAGAAGAAGCTGGCGGGCCAATTGTTTGGTCTACTCCTAACAGCATTGAAGAAGCTCATGAGCTTGAGAAAATGTTTGTTGAAGCTGTTGCTAAAACTAAAAAGATTATTGCAGAAGAAGAAACAGAAGCAGAAAAAGAAGCGAATGAAGAGTTCTATAGGCAAGTAAAGCTTATGAGCAATTTTCAAGATATTAACCTAGATCAGATTGGTGGTGAATGATGCCCAATGACAATGAAGCCAATCTTAATTTAGGTTTTAATATTGATGCTGGCCAAGCTCTCGGTGACCTACAGCAAGTACGAGGAGTAGTTGCTCAAATTCGCACAGATACTGAAGCTATTGAATCTGCCATGGAATCACTTGGCGATAAAACAAATAAGCTGAGAGGTTACTGGAGCGACGTTCTTACCACTGTACAACAAGCACAAACAGCTGTACAGATAATGGGTTCAATTGAGCAGGCTAACCAAACTACTCTTAGTTCTACCATGCAAATGGTTAATGAAATTTTGCAAAGTGTAAAAGGCTTAGGCGGAAACATTGGCCAAGCTATGCAAATAGTTGGCTATGCAGGCGGTGGCGCAGGCGGTATTGGTGGTTACGGTGTTGGTGCTAGTGCGCCAACTGATCGTTTTACTAGTGATATAACTTCTAGCCAAGACTTTAGTAAACAAGACTTGTCAATTGGCATCCCTGAAGTAGGCAGTGGTTGGCTTAAGCGTGTTGGTCGTAGAAGAAGAGGCGCAGGAGGCGAAGAAAGCGGTGGTGGTTCATACCCACCTCCACCTACACCTCCACCACCCACTGGTGGTGGCGGTGATGAGGATGAATCTGAGCCAGTTGTTATTAATGCTACTAGGCTAGGAGCACCTCAGACTAGCGTTAGTGGAACATTTAGAAAAGTTAACCCAAAACCTGCACAGCAGGAGTTGCTTGATCAGCTAATGGAAAGATACCCTAAAGCTTATCAACGTATTACTGATGTAATGACCCCCGGTAGAGAGGGTAGAGCAGCTGAGTACATGTATGGCGACATGATGAATACCATCAATAGAGTTTCAAAAAGACTACCGTTTGGTCTTGGATCCGTTGTCAAAAGCGTCATGCAAACCAAGCTAGAGAATGAGGGCATCAACCCATCATCTATTCGTTCAGCAATTGCTCAGAACTTAGAGCCAATTGCGTTTGATGACAAAAATAATCCTACAGCCTATGGAAGAAAACCAGGTGGCATTCCTGAAGGTGGTATCGAAGACAAAGTAGGAAAACTAGCAGATACAGTTGCCAATGTTTTTGGTAACAAGCTTGTTGGTTCTTTCATGAGTTTTTCTGGTTATGCAAACATTGCTACCTCAGTTGCAGAAGGTGTCGCCGCCCAGGTACGCCAACTCACTGGTTTTGCTCAGGCACAAGGATCAGTTTTTGGTGCCGTAGATTACAGCCGCTCAGCTGGTTTGGGCATCGATGCAATGGCAAGGTCTGGATTTGGCCTAAACCCATTCTTTAGTGCGCAAGATGTAATGCAGAACCAAATGTTGGGTGCTTCTTTGGGTCTTAAGGGTGCTGCATTAAATAACTATGTCAGCACTGGTTTGAATTTTCAAACTCAGTATGGTGTTAGTGCTCAGCAAGCTCAAGCAATTCTTGGTGGTGGTCTTGGTGTAGGCGTTGGTATCAACCAAAACGCTATTGCATATGGAGCAGTTCGCAATATTGCTAACTCTACAAATATCAGTACATCATTCGCTGATCAAGCTTACATGCAAAGCATGTCAAACTCAATGGCTATGGGTGCTACTGCGAGTGGCAGTACCGCTCTAGGCATTCAAGCTACAAGGTTCCCAATTAGTGCTCAAGGTATTCAAACCGGTGCACCTGGTCTTGACTCTAATGCAATTAGCTTTGTTGCACAAACTGCAAAAATGACTGGTCAAGAGCTAATGGGAACCACCATTGGTACTGCTTTGTTCGCCCAGCAACAAGGGGTTGGTTTTACTCAAGCATATGGCCAATATGCAAGTATGTCACCTGGACAGCAAATTGCTTCTATCCAGGGGCTTAACCAAAGAGTACTTCAAATGGCAGGCATCGACCCAGCAAAGATTAAGACAATTCCTGATTTATACCCATATGTTTTTAAATTGTTTATTATCTTGCAAAACTTTGGGTTTACTGATATTAAAACTCAGCAGGACGCTATTACTTGGGCTTGGGAAGTTTGTTCTAAAGCTAATAAAACAACTGCAATGGGTTTACAAGCCACGTTGCCACCTTCTTTAAACATGAACTGGACTGCTTATGGTTCTGGAATGGAGGGTTCAAGAGGTATGGGCTTTTTGTTAGGACCAATCCAAAAACAATTAAATTCTGATTTTACAAAAATGCAACAAGATTATGTTAATAATGATCCTAATGCTTATGCTAAAGATAAAGCTAGATTCAATGCAGACGTTTCTAATTTTAATAAAAACAACACTAAAATTGGCACATTAACTGCAGACTTTTCTGCTGGCGTAGCACCTGGTACTGCTTCAGGAACCAATGGGCTACAGATCTATATTAGCATGGACCCAAAGACTGCAAAGCTGTTAAACGCAACAGTGGGCCCATCAACTACCGGTGCTGTACCTACAAACGCCCATCCAAAAGGATAGTTGATGTATCTAGCCGCTACAGATGATGGTAAAAACGCTTTAACACAACCAAATATGGTCCAAGTAGCTTACTTCACTGACTATACAACTAGCCCAAATACTCAATATAATTTTCCATTTAACATTGATAGCGCAACATGGAACTACCAATTAAATACACAAAGTTTTAGTACGATCGGTGGTCGTGTAACACAACTACTATCAGTCAAATTAACTACTCTTATCATCCAAGGTGAGGCAGGTAGCAGAAGAAACTTGATGGCTTTATACGAAAACTTTAAAACCATGCAAGACAATCAAAACCAATATAAAACTTCTATGGGTTTTGCTGTGCCATCAAAGAATATTAACTATAGGGTATGGCTTTCGCAGATGCAATTGGGCTGGGACATTACAACTGTAACTTACCCTTATTACATATCTCTTGAAGCAGACTTTGATATCAATGGTGTTGCGAGCGCAGCAGCCAACTCAGAAGCACTTAACCATATAGTAAATGGTTCTTCTGGAGAAATTGGCTTCAGTGCTGTATGGACAGGTCTTGGCTCTGTTTCACAAACAAATATAACCCTACCAAAAGCATAAAGGACAATTATGCAAACAAATAATAAGTTTTATACTAACTGCAAGATCACAAAACCTATTTTGCAACAAGGCGCACAAACAGTTAGCTTTAACGGGTTTGCATGGAGCAATTCTATGGGCATTATTCATGAAACTAATGCAACAACACAACAAAGTTGGGAAACATGGTTGGGAACGCAACAGTAACACTACACGGTAAAGATGGAGATAAAACGTTTGAGATTTGGATACAAACGTTTAATACTTCTGTAGCCAATGACTTTGCTTCTCAACAAGTCAGAGACTACATGCAGTTTATCCCCATCAGACGTGCAGAAATGTTTGTAAAATTTACTTGTATTTGGCCATTAGTAACGCCAGTATCAAGCAATACATTGTCAATTGGCTATGAAAAAATTGATCCTAGTAATGGTTTTGCTAAGATGCAAGCTTTCCAGGAAGCTATCTATTACCACCAGCAAACATCAGTGAATGGCAATAATATTAATTTAACGCCAATGAAGTTGCACTATTTCAACAACTCAGATCCCAGTGTTCCTTCTTATAACAAAATTATCAATGATAACTTAATGGGTAATAAAGGTGCTAATCTAAATACACCATTGCCACCATTGAATGGCAAAGGTTATTATGAAGGTTGGATACAACAAGCTGAAAAGCAGTTTTTTCGTTTTCAAAACGTTTTTACAACTACATACAATATGAACATTTATACACCTGCAAGCTCATCAGGCTTGACAAAAGGAACATTAAATATTGCTTACCCACCAACAGGCAAAGATCAAGCACAATTAGGCAGAGGTTGGTTAGATATTAATTCTCTTGCTAAAAACACAAATACAATCACAGGGCTTCCAGGATAATGAGCAATAATCAAGTAGGAACATTTATATACTCACCGGACATCAGTGCGTTTATCTATAATATTGATGGAAATATGATTGATATCAGTGAAGATATTATTAATTTTTCAATGGATCGAGAAGTTAATAGCACAAGTACGTTCACTTGCATGTTAAGTAATTACAACCGTAAATACACCAAGCAAGCGCCTTCTGGCAACAGACTTATTAATACCATGGATAGAATAACGGTATTTCTAAAGCGTACAAACTTTATACAATGTTTTACAGGTCTTATTACGTACGCACCTCTCGAGACTTTAGTACCTACCCCTATTACTATCAACGCTTCATGTACCTTATATATATTGCAGCAGACGTACTGGGATGACACCCTTATTGATTACCAAGGTCTATTGCTTAACTTCTTTGATAATGCTGCTTTTAGTACAAGCTATACGGTTAACGATGGTGGTATAGCCCAAGCAATTGTTAATGTGCTTACTAAAGTTGTTGGATGGAATACTAACTCTATTCACATCCAAGGCGTGCCACAGAATTTTGTTAAATTTGCTGCAGGTGCTTTCACCGACATTCTTAGTGCTAATCAATCAAATCAAAGTGTTATTGACACAGTTTCAAAAGTTGTTGGTACTGACGGTGTAGTAAACGGAACAAGTACAAATACTAACAACATTGAGTTTAAAGGTAACCAAACTGCAAAAGCAGTAGATGCGCCAGATGGTGGTGTGGGTGTACAGATCAACGCCACCAGAGCTGTTGCTTTTGAAACTCACCCACTGGCAGGGGGTAAGGAAAACTTTCCAGGACCTCACCCATCTAACCCAGTAACTAGCCTTGATTTGATTAATGAAGATGTTTATTATTGCTCTGCACCATTTTCTTATATCACAATGGGCAACAGTAAGATTGCTAACAACGCAAAGCAATGGCTGGCGCACAACCCCAATAGCAATTCGTCTGATGGACGTTTGCTTCTTGTTACCAACCAGGCTACTAATAGAGTTGTTGCTTTAAGAACAACAAGCGTGCCACAAAGGCCCAACAGCAATGCGGTTAAGGGTGCAGCACCATACAATCCAGACGCTAATTATTTACAGTGTCACCCTTCAGTTGTTGCTTACCTTAATGGAACTATTAGTGATCCAAAAATTTGGAAAGCTACAAATAGCAAAGCTAATACGCCTAACTCAGTAGATATCACTTTTGAATGGGCAGGCAACGCACAGATTAAAGCTGGTAAACAACAGAATATTAACCCCAATAACGCTAATAGTTACTATGGTTATGGCCCTACAAAAGCAACAAACCCAAATGCTTTAAATGATGCGTTGAATAAACTTGTTTATAACCTTATTGGCCAGATTGGCGATAAATATACTCAAAATATTTATGCTTCAAAAGGGCTAACCAGAATTAATCCTGGTCAATATGGTAAGCACAATGGTTCATTTGACTGCTCGGGTTTAGCTTATTGGGCTTATGGAACTATTGGCATCACATTAGGAACTGGTAGTGATACAACTGGTGAATGTGGTCCAGTAACGCAAAGTCAAAGACCAGATGGTAGTTACGTGTGGGATGGTGGTGGTGACCCTGCTGTTTACGGGCAATGGATCCCCAATTCACAACAACCACAGCGCGGCGACCTTATTTTCTGGCAAGTGCCTAGCGATGGAGGAACCACGCCTCAACACGTGAGTATTTTGATTACTAACTTTGGTGACCCTGGCCCTAAGGGAACTAAATGGGAAGGAACTCCAGGCTCGAGCGATGTTGCATATACCATTGAGTCATCTACCGATGGTGGTGGTTCTATTAATAGTGCTCAATATCTTGGCCCAGGGAACCTTGGCCCTAATGTCCAACCAATTAGTTGGACCAAAATAGCCTTTGGTAACCAACAGTCATGGGGTGCTGTTTACCAAAACAACCTTCAACAAAGTCTGGGTGCACAATATATTGGTGCGCGTAGACCTATAACTAAACATCACAGTTGGGGACAAACGTCAAACCAAAACTACAATCCCATTGTTTCAGTTAACAATACCAATGGTTCTACAACATCTAATGCTGGTGCAAACCAATATGATATGACTACGGTAGCTGGTCGATCTTCAATTAGTTTGACTGATGCTTATAATACGCAGTTCCAAACACCAAATTATAATACTACTGCATCAATCATCCAGGGTAACCCACAAGCATTTATCCTTGACAACCCAGTGATGCAAGACTTACAACAGATAGTTGGTGCAGGTGTCCGTTGTTTCCAAAGCGCACCAAATGGTGATTTTATTGCATGGTTCCCTGACTATTACGGGGTATATGGGACACAACCTTCGCTTGATATAAGCCCCGTAGAGATCATGGACTTTCAGATATACCATGACGATACTCAATTGGTCACACACGTAGCTGTTGTTGGTGATACTACGGGTATTGGTCAACAAGTAAGTTCTGTTGACCAAATGGTTACACAAGGTGTGGTCAGTATTCAAGACGTCACTACGATGCAAATACTATTTGGGCAAAATACCGGCAATGTAAAAACATTGGCTCAGAACGAAAAGACTGTGACTAGCTTCCTTAATAGGTATGGCATTAGACCTTCTGTTACCCAGCAAAGTGTTATTCACACCAATGCTCTTGAGTACATCTATGCCTTACATACTTTTATGGAAAGCTGGGTAAGACAGTTTATTAGTACTGTTTCTCTCACTTTTATGCCAGAACTCTACCCAGGTATGAGAATTAGTATAACTATCGATAATGAAGATGGTGGAGTAGATAATTATCAATTTTATGTAACTGCTGTCCAGCATCAAGGTGATAGATCGGGTGGTTTTACTACTACAGCATCACTAACCGCACCAATTAAGAATGGCGTTATTATGAACTATGGACTAAACTTCGTATCATGACAAGAATTTCTACTATTGATGAAAGAAAGAATAGCGTACGTAAGGTAATCCTTACAACTAATCCACAGCTGCACCCTTTTAGTAATGCACCAGGTGCATCGCAGAATTATTACTGCAAGGGTGTAGACATGAAGGGTTTCCAAATTGAGATTGATTTGCAAGCTTTGCCGCCAGGGGTTAGTATTGAACAGCTTGCACCAAACCAAGTATGGTGGGTAGAAAAAAGAACAAGCCTCTACCGCCTATACCTGTACGGTGGCACGCACGATCCAAACACCCGTCAAATAAACAGTACAGCCACACTACCTTGGGTAGCTACATCGTTATCTAATACTGTTTATTATGTTGGTGACCCTAAATATACTATTAGTGGCCAAATTGGTGTAGGCAATGAAATAGCTGATACTGCTGCCTTAAATGCAGCGGCTCAAGATATGATTAATAATGGTAGTGGTGTGCTTTTGTTGCCACCAACAGCATTAAACATTTCATCTTTTCCCACCTTCACTGCAAACTCAAACGGTCTTCCTTATGCTTTGCGAGGGTATGGTAAGAACTTAAGCATAATTAATTCTTATGCAACTAGTTTGTCAGGTAGTTTGACTGTCAATGCACCAGATTATTTTATTAGTGATGCTCCTGAATGGTCAGGATTTACAATTAATGGCAATCATGCAACCAATGATGCAGTGGGCTTGCACTGGTCAGATGTTAGTAGTGCTTCATTCCGTGATATTACCATCCAAAACTTTACAGCAACTTCAGGCATAGGAATGCTTTTCCATAACCAAGTGGGTTGGACAGAAACTATAGCAATGGATGCTATCGAACTAATAAACAATACCATCTGTATGGATTTTGTTATATCACCTAATGGGTATCCATCTTTTGACTATTGGACTGTAAACAGTCTTTACATAGGATTGCAACCCAATCAAAGTGGCATTGTAGATGAAGTAAGTACGGGAACAAAAGATGTTGACAATCATGGAATTGTACAACACATTGGCAGCCTTTTCAATGTAACTACAAACTGCCAAAAAGCGTACACAAACCCACCAACTTATATAGGTACAAACACTGGTTCTTTTATGTGGATCAAAGGCCGATCTCAGTGGATTGACTGCATATTTAACATAAGAGGAGAGACAGATGGTAACTCTGCTTATATCCCTCACACACCTATAAGGATGGATGCTACTGGTCTATCAGCCGCATATATCATAGCTAATGGTACATTTAACCTTGTAGGGTTTGATAGTCCAATATTTGCTGCTGGAAATTATCAATTTGAATTTCAAGGTTATACTAACTTAAAAGGTAAATATTATAAAACAACATCAAACTTTGTCATCTCCAGTCAGGGCACAGCAACTTACGTTGATCTTCCACCCAATACATATCCTTTTGACTCCCCTATAAATGGTCAAAACTATATTAATTACTATGGTTCTGATATCAATATGTTGATCCCAATTACAATGAAATCAGGGTCAACTTTAAAGTATGTCCAGCAAAACTATAATGTAGTTGCCGCTGGCCCAACTATTTTAACTGCTCCAAATGATCAAAGCTTTATATTCCCAGTCCTATTGCACGCTAATGAATTTTTAAGAATTGACGTATCTTCAGGTACAGTTGGTGCAACTAACGAAGGATATTTTACTACTAGTGGCACAGGTTCTGTTGGTACAGGAACAGTAACTATATCTGGTGGAACAGGTACCTATACTATTACTGTAGCCCAATCAGCTGGTGGAACAGGCACAGGTACATTTACGGGAGCTGGCACTTACAATGCACCAGCTGTTGGTGCTAATTTGCTAACTGGTACGTCATTAACTGGAACGGTTGTTGTTTCTTCGGTTGGATACAAATCACAGATATACTGGGCGTAGTAAATAATGTACTACAACCCTTATTTTGCTTAAGATAGCATGAAGACTATTCAAGTTAGCAATGGAGATATTGTATTAAGCAACGGTAGCCCGCAATTTCTTACAGGTCAGAATAAACTAGTACAAGACATCAGACTTTGGTTACAAGAACCACTGGGCACAGGGTACACAACACCTGGCTTTGGCAGCTTGTTATCGGGAATGGTTGGGCAAGCTCAATCATCAGGCATTGCTAGCAAAATACAAAGCGAAGTTCTTAGAGTCTTACAGCTTTACCAGGGACAACAGGTTCTAAATCTACAAACTGCACAAAATTCTGCACAACTTTCTTATTACAATAAAAGCGAAATCATTCAAAGTATTGATTCAGTATCAATTTCCTTGCAACAAACAACAGTAATAGCTAATGTATTGATAACTACATTAGCTAATTCTTCTGTAAACCTAAATATTTTTATCAATAGTAATGGAGTTAGTGTAAACAATGGCTGATACTTCCGGGGTTCTTGCCCGTCTTCAGGCTGCTCTGTCAGTATATGATCCTACGTGGGACGTAGGGGTGGGCTCTGCAACATACAAAATCTTAGAAGCAGTAGCACAAGAAATTGCTTATGCTAACAACAATTCTGTACTGCAGACATATAGCTACGACATCAATACTAAAGCTGGCACTGAGCTTGACGCTTTCGTAAACTTGTTTGGTATTTATCGCATGTTGGGCAAGAGATCGACAGGCGCAGTTACCTTTTCTACCAATACTGTTGCCACTAACATTTTAGATATCCCAATCGGCACCCAGGTAGCCGTTCCAATTGGCGGTAACTATACAAATACAACAGCCATAATCTTCACTACAACAGCACCAGCTATTATCCCTGTTGGAGGAACGTCTGCGCTAGTGCCTGTGACAGCCGTACTTCCTGGGATAACAGGCAATGTACCTGCTAATACTGTTACGTCGTTTATTACAACACTCAATGGTATTACTAGTATTACAAATGCTGCAGCGATCACTGGTGGACTTGATCCAGAAAGCGACTTAGCTCTGCAGAAGAGATGGACCAACACTGCTTTCAATAACAATGCTGGTACTGCGGGTAAGTACGTTATTACCGCTTTGCAAGACCCAAATGTAACGCTTGCCAACGCAGTCGGTCAGCAAAATTTTTATAGTGAACAACTTCAGGTAAATGCAACCGTTGCTGTTAGTAGCTCTCCATCTGCCGCAACAGCAACGCTTAACTTTGTTGCTTATAGTGGACAAACAATCAACAATGTTACGTATACAGGTACTACAAATCTTCAAACTGTAACCCTAACCAGTGGCACTACGCCTAGCAGCCTGCAGTCTTCTTTGAATACTGCTATCTCAGGTTTGTATCCAGCACTGGTTAACGTAAGTGGATTCTCTTTTACCGTGTCAGGTAATAATGGCCAGTTGAATTTGCAAAATGCTGGTAGCTTCAACGTCAGTTCAAACTTGCCTAGCCCCTACCGTTTAACTATGAGTGGCACCACTGTAACCGGCACAACAACTACTGGTTCATACTATTACCAAGAGTATGTTGTCTCAAATAACCCAGATCTTGGTGTATCAGGGACACAGTCTTATAATTTTGGTGTCAGCTCAGGTTATCTATTCCCACAAGGTAATGAATTATTTGGCACAAACCTAAATACGTATAACCAAATTACGTATGCCAACAAAACAGACTATCTATACCCGGCTAGCCCAACACCGCAGCTAAAGCTTGCAATTATTAACAGTTCAAACAATCAAAACTTGTTTATTGGTAACACTCCGCAATTGATCTCTGAGTACAATGCTGCCTCGAGTCGTGCTGTGACGATCACAAGCGGTAATTACATCGATGTTTTTATCAATGGCACTTCGTTGTCTAATGTTACTGAGCAAATTACTTTTAACCCCAGCTTTGTTCTTACGTCAGGTAATGCTACAAACTATTTGAATACAAACAATTACATTTTTTCTAATGGTTCGCAAGTAAACGTATCAGGTCACTACTACTTGCCACTCAACATGCAGCCAGCCATCAGCATCCCATCTCAGCTTAACCCTGCTAACAATGGTGTTGCAGACACAATGTACTTGTACAACACAGCAACAAGTACTGGGACCGTTTATCCCATTGCTGAAAACTTCTACCCACAAACAACATTTACTGTAGGCACACTTACATCAAGTATGTTGAATGGCTACTTCTTGCCAATTAGTGGGACTACTGGTTCTGGTATCTACCCTGGCATGATCCTTCAGACAAATAGTGCAATTATTTTTGGACAACAGAACTATGTAGTATCTACTTCTAGCAGTGGTATTGTTATTAATAACCCTATTACCGCTACAGGCACAGCAATTGGTACCGTTACTGTTACTGGCGCTACTGCTATATACCCAATTTATGACAATACCTCAACACAAGGCAGTGTTCTTTCGTTGACAGCACTTGCAGTCAATTCAGGAGCAGTCTTCAGTGGTTGGCCTGCGTTGCCAACGTTGTTGAGTTGGGGTACATATACCCACAGTTATAACAATGATGTGGTTGTTGTTGAATCATTGATCCAGCAATCTAGACCAATGGGTTCTAATACTCTTGTGCACCAGGCACAATTTGTTAACTTGACTGTCAATGTAAGAATGGTTATTTCTAATGGCTATAGCTTGCCTAACGTTCAATCAGCAATATTTAATCAACTTAGTATTTACTTTAATTCTGTTGGCTATATGAGTACTATTTCTTTTGCAACTGTAGCGGCACAAATACTTTCAACAGCAGGCGTAGCTAACGTTCGCATCTCGAGCATCAATACAAATGCTTTGGATGGTACTACTTTGAATACATATTCAAAAGACTTTAACTTGGCAAGCAACCAGCTACCCGTACTCTATAACATTAATTACACAGTAGTAGGAGCTAGCAACTTCTAATGCCTGCTAACCTGCTCCCCATAGCTCTGCACTCTACCTTTAAAGAAAAGGTAAGCAACTTCCCTGACAATATTTATTATTTCAATGATGGTGATAATCTCACAACATTGATGAAAATTTTGCTGGGTAATGGTGGCACGGGTCAGTTAAATAACCTACAAATTGCAGCAAGAATTAGTCAACAGCATATAGAGTTCAGCAACCTTGACACTATTCTTGGGTTGATTTATGACACCAAAAGAATTGCACCTGAAATATATAGCTTTTCTACTAACCCATTTATTGATCAGCTTACAGATAGTCAATGGCAAGAGGTCGCCTCTAAAGATGCAGCATACAGAGAAAGACTACTAGGCGCTGCCGAAGCTTTCCAAATGGGTGCTACTGCTTGGGGAGTGCTTACGCTGTGCCAATCTTTGACAAACACAAAGTTTTACGTCACAGAATCCTGGAGAACTCCTGGGCTAGGTAGGACAGGCGTTAACTCAGCTGAAGAAATTGTACTGATACCTTTGCTGGATACAGTTAGTGGCACAGGCATATTCAAATGGGATCAAAGCTACGCACAGGCAATTATTCAAACGCTCCCAACAATTATGCCAATGAATTTTGTTATCAGTTTTGGCACACCTATTAAAACTTTTACCCAGTATCCTTTAAGTGATGTAACAATAAATGGAACAACCCCTTCAGGTTATTCAAATTATTTCTTTTTACAACCCACAGTGAATACCACCCAAGTTGTTAGCCCTGCACAAATACAACCAGGGTCATCTACTAGATACTGGGTAAAAAATAACTCAAGTACTACTGCTCCATTCTTTGCTCACTTGCAAGCTCAAGAAACAATTATTGACCAGACGGGCAACATTTCTTTTGCCGTTAGCACAGATTCTTCACCAAACCCCTCAAATAGTATTGCCAACCCATCACTTTCAGTGACGTCAACAATGTACGGCGGACAATAATGCCTATTATCCCTAGTAATGTAGATCCGCTTAAGGACTATGTAACAACTGGACAAGATGCTTCTTTAACAATAGACGGTCTTGTTTACAACAAAATTTATGCCCACACAGGTGTAGTTGATTCACTTACCACAGCTCAAGTAAATGGTTACTCTGACCCCAATCTGAGTATTACCAACAGCGCAAATGGTTTGTTGACCTTTGATCAACAGCTACAAACTGATTGGATATCATCACAGAACTTTGGCGGCCCTGGTAGTGCACCCGTGGTAAATACGTATAGCTTCAACGTTAATACTTACTATAACTACATAAAGTTCTTTGTATTAAATGTTTCTTGTTTTGTTGAACTCGGCTACTATGTAAATGGAATGTGGACGCCATTGCCTGGCCAGTCTACGTTCACTATTCTTGGTGGGAATAACCTTACTACAACCACTGATTGGTTCCTTCTCGAGTACAAAGCACCATACACTTTGTCTACTAATGTAAGCAACCCAACCAATCAAATTAGTTTGCGCATTACTAGACAAAATAATGTTGTTGTCTACAACTCTTTGGGTGGTTCTACAAACATTGCATACTCAGTTGGTGTTAAGAACTTTAGTATTAAGTTAAATGTTCTTCAGCAATCTGATATACCTAGTGCTGTAATTGCGGGCACTGATACCATTATCAGCCAAAACTCCTTTGGTTTTGTTGAAAGCTATAGCTATAGTCAGTATTCACAATCTAATGCTTTTAGCACTTCTGGTAATTCATATTGGAAGAGTGCACCGCAACCTGTTGGTGACGCAATTGTTTATCTTTATGCAAAGGTTAGCGATCCAGCACCGTCTACTATTAACCGATTGTACTTAGATCCCATCTATAGCAACTGTACGTTTAATGTCTACTACACAACGCAAACAACGTCTGGTAATACTATTGACCCAGGCACTTTCTATTGGACACCAATACAGCAAGACTTTATTTTGCGCAAAGGTACATACGAGATCCCACAAACTTCTTGTACGTACTTAAAATTTGAGTTTACAAAGCTTGCTGCTCAGCCATATGACTTGCCAGTCGACACAATCAATAAAACTATTAATACATTCCCATATGATATTGAACAGTTATTTAGTCAGCTTGAGAATAACATTATCAATGGCAATGCTGTTCAATATTCTTTGATCAACAATGCTAATTTAACCACACAAACACAGGTTAATAACCAAATTAGCCCATCAACTATTTTTGGTATTGCTTCCCAGACTGTTGCCAATAATAATAACTGGCCTAGCCTTGCTGCACTTAATTCATCACAAGCTGGCAATACTGTTACCCAAGGCATCAATACAGCGTCTCAGATTACTGACCCAAGCATCAGCTACAAGCTACTGGACTCTAACGGTAATTACAATAACCAATCATACAGCCAATTTTTGCAACGCAAATTCAATACAACTTGTGTACACAGTTATAACCAGATAACTGTACCCCAAAGCTGGCACCAAGCTTATTTTGTTGGTATTAATTACCTATCTGCTTTTTATGAGAGCACATACGATGAGCTAAGAACTATTCCTAGCACAGTGCTTTCGTACAATGGTACAAACAGTGGTTTTTATGGGCAAGATACTAATTATGTATCGCTCATCTCAGATGCTGTTGCATTAACACCATGGTTCGCAACTATTGATGCCTTTACTAGCTTTAATATTGCTGGATTGACAACAGACTGGCAAAGTTTTCTTACACAGGGTAATCCAATTTCATTAGACAATACGTTAATGAACAACTTACCAAACCCACTGCCACAAAACATGTTTTACAACACCCAGAGTGCTATTAGCAAGGTTAATACACTAGGTCAAAGCACAGTCTATGCAGTATCAGGAACGGTAAGTGGTGTTTCATATGGCATTAAATCAGGCTCATACAATACCTCAGTAAACCTTCTTAATTACTATGACGCTAACTTTATTGTCCCTAGTGGTTCAACTTCACCGTGGTATGCAATCTCTGGAACCACTACGGTTACGGGTAGTACAGTAACTATTAGTGGTTTGCCTGTCAATGCGCTTACAGTGAGTGGCGGCGCTTACTCAGCTGCTTATAACTTTACTTTGCCAAATGTATATAGTGCCAGCGGCATTCAACCATTCACGCTAAGCCTTGGTACCTATGCATTGGGTGACATTGGTTATATGACTTACTCGCCATTGAATGGTTATCAATACTATTTCTTGGTCAACGCCGTTGCCTCGGGCACAGAGAACCTTAGCCTCTACACTAGGTTTATCAACCCAACAACAAATGTACCAATCTCTGGTTCTTTGACACGTGTAAATGGCAGCACAGTAACAACGACTCCAGGAGTGCAAGTTACTATTACAGGTACAAGTTATTCGGCTTCTGTACCAAGTAATACTCTCCAGGTAGTTGTCAGCGGTACTGCACCGTATCAACTTTACCAATTTGGTGCATTCACACAGCCAACATCTTCTTGGACTAGCTCAGCTGACCGTAAAAATATGCGTATAAGTGGTGTTGCAAGAGCGTACTTGCCAACCACTAACAATGGTACTTATCAGGCAGAGTTAATTGGTTATGACATTAACAATAACCCATACATAATTGGTACTAAGACTTATCAGCCAGGGTCTATGCCTGTTAGAACTTGGTTTGATATTGAGATCGAAGCATATACCAGTGCTAACTATGCTAATTTTTCTATGCAATTAGCACAGATAAACACTAGTGTGGCTGAGACCTTCTACGTTGCTATGCTTGCTCCGTTCTACCACCCAGTTCGTTATGAGTTCACGAACTTAAGCGGTACCAATGCAATCAGTGCTTCAGGATGGTACCCAATCACAAATGGTATTAACAACCCCAACTACTTCATCAGCACTGTCTCCGGTGTACCAGCTAGCGGTATCCAGGTGAGAATGACAGCCCTTGACTCAAACGTTTTTATCTCTGGTGTGAGCGTCGTCCCTCACTACAAGCAATCGCCATACTATTCCAATCTTGTTATTGATTACTTGGGTAATAGCAAAACAAACCAGACCGACGTGCGCACAGCTATTCAAGATAAGCCGTACTTCCAACTGAACAAAAACTATTACCCGACTGTCTTTAGCCTCAGTAATGTTGCTCCAACTGTTGTTGGTTACTACATCGATTGATACATCTAGTCATACATGGTAGTATGTATGCATGGCTTCGGAGAAAAAAATCTATGTACAAAAGAGCGGCTTGCTCAATGGAGTACTTAGGTATAGCTCTTTAGAACCAAACATCAACAAGCTTTTCCCCCTCGATTCGTACGGGACACTTAAGAACCGTGACAAGATCGATGAGTTTGGTGCTTTGGCTAAAGAGAATGGCTTTGAGTTTATCTTTGAAAACGATGAAACTGAGCTGGCACACAATAATTTACAGGAGTGTAGCACTACTCCATATGAAGTAGACAGTCCTTTCTTAGACGACCACAGTTTGTTCCCATTTCAGCATGTTGGTTTGAACTACGTATGGAAAAGGTTGCACTCAGAAAGCCCTCGAGTGCTTGTCCAGTGGGACACTGGGGCAGGTAAAACATTACTCAGTTGCCTCACTAGCCAGAAACTTTTTGATGCTGGTGACGTCGATCTCATCCTTGTTTTCTGCAAAAAGATTAAGCAGTATGACTGGGAGCAGGAGTTCAAACGCATGACTCACCTAGACGTGAGCCGTGTTAATGAGAAGATGACCCGTCGTAATCGTCACAAGTTCTACGAAGAGACTAAGTCAAAAGTCCTGGTCATGAACTATGAAAAAGTTCGCGAAGGAAACATGGCCAAGGTAAAAGGCCAGAGGAAAAAAGTTTTGTCCTACGACCGCACAGACCTTCTCCAAGTGCTAGAATTAGTGAAAAACAAAAGAGTACTCATCATCATCGATGAAGCCCAGAAGGTCAACAGCGGAGCAAGTCTCCTCGGTGAAGGTTTCTATAACCTAATCAATAAGTCCGAAGGACAAATGATGGCTCTAGCTCTAACAGCTACTCCATACACAACCAGTCCTCTAAACATTAGAAACATATTCTCAGTAGTAGAACCAAACATTCCTGAAGTAAGTGATATGAAACGTGACGTATTCAAGCGTTTCTATGGCAAAGAATTTGGTATGTTTAACAATGGTTTTGTCCAAGAGCTCTATGTAAAAGAATGGGATAGACCAAAGCTCACCCTCCTTGGCAAGAAGCATGAGAACTGGACTCACATTGCTATGAAGAGTGATCCAATTATCTCTGCTCAGTTCCCAGAGAGTATGCCTAAGAAGATTGTCTATGAGCTTTCAGAAGTAGATCGTGCAATCTACGATTGGGCTGAGGAACAAGCTCGTGAGAGATACAACCCAGATAACCCAGTAGCTAATTGGGCATACATCGATACTCTCAGGATGATCTGTAATACAACAGCTGGCTTACGTAATAGCAATGGTAAGTTTGCCAAAGAGATAGTTGAAAAGTTTGGCCTAGACATTGGTATTGAGCACAGTGCAAAGTATCAGTTGATTGAAAGCAACCTCGAGGCTTACATTGAAGCTGGTGAGAAAGTAGTTCTATTTACTTTTTGGACGAATGGTACTTTGTTCCCTTACCTTGAAGCTTTGGTTAAACGTTTTCCAGATGTACCAATCCTGCCTATCTGGGGTGTTGGTATGGACAGCAATACAGTCACTGAGAACATCAAGACTTTTAACACAGTCAAAGGTCCTGCAATTTTAATTACCAGTGACGTGGGGCAAGAGGGGCTTAACCTCTACGCACCATACCTATGGAACATTGAAGTGCCCAGGACATATTCTGACTATAAGCAAAGGGCTAACCGTATTAACCGTGCTGACTCAAAGTCCAAGGGTATTTCACACACCTGGATTTACCGAGCAGTTGCTGCTAATACGGTTGAAGAAAGAGCAGACGCTAAGATCCTCAGAAGAAGAGACGAAGCAGAAGCTATTAGAGGTGTAATTGACGAAGACGTCGACATGTATGATACAATTGATTTAACACCACGAGGATTCCTCTACTAAGAAAGGCAACAATGCCAGTTAATAAGTATGACCAGATTCACAAAGACCTTATGGACTTTCTCTTGAATGAAGGTACGCATAGTACCCTTGTTGGTAAGCAGATTGTCATGGGCGGTTCTGAGAAAAGCAGGATCGAACAGTCAGAAGAGTTCACGGAATACACTGTCAACCTGCTAAAAAAAGCAGAACAATTCCGAAAGGACAATGTAAAAAAGATCACAAGATAGCTCTAGTCAGTGAAGAGAGCTATTGTAAAGTTCCTTCCTGTAGGGCCTGGTCTTCCTCGGGGGTTGCAGTCGGCGTTCGTCCTTGACTCCCCCCGAGGCCCTACCAGATCTTTTAACTAAACATTATGTATACAACAATAGATTACAGCTGGCAAAAAAATGCAGCTTGTGCATCAATGTCTAAAGAGAACTATGATATTTTCTTTTCTAGCCCAGGAAGATCGGCTAAAAAAGATGCAAACGATATCTGTTCAAAGTGCCCAGTGTTTGAAGATTGCCTAAGCCATGCTTTAAAGTATGAAGACTATGGTTATTGGGCAGGTACTTCTCCTAAAGACCGCCAAAAAATGCGAGTCGATCTTGGCATTAAACTTGAAAACATTAGCTTACTTTCATTGCTCGCTGTGAGCGAAGAAGCACAAAAGCATGAAGAGTTTGTACAAAGCCAAAAGATGAAGCGTGGACCTAAAGGTCCCAGGAAGAAGAAAGAATGAAAATAGGTCTTGTTATCCCAGTGCTAAACAATTTTGATCAAGCTATTGATCTTGTTTACTCAGCTAAAAGCAAGAATGAACTTAAGTTTTATGTTCGTCCACAGTACCGATTCCAAGTGCCACTGGCAGCAGCTTGGAACAAAGGTATCAGTGAAGCTATTAAAGATGGATGCGATGTTATTATTGTTAGTAATGATGATGCTATCTTTGCGCCTAACACTATTGATCGACTAGCTGTAGAGACTATTGCAATGCAAGATAAGTTTGTTATTGCTCTGCCAGTCGATGTCCTAGACGAATTAGATGACCCATCGGATATTCTTTTTGTAGAAGAAGAAACATTTGCTGGTAGCAAGAACATAGAAGATCAGAGTTTTTCTTGCTTTGCTATTCGCCCAGACTTCTTTGAGATATGCGGTACGTTCGATGAGAACTTTGATCCAGCATGGTGGGAAGATGCTGATATGAAATACCGCATCAGATTGCTTGGGTACAAGATGCTACAGACAAGCGTGCCATACGTACATCTTCGTCATCAGTCAACCAAGAAACTAACCATGCCACTGAATTCAATTAAGTCTGGTGAGTATTACTTTAAAAAATGGGGAAGTGCTAAGAAAGACTTGCAAGAGTTATATAAAACCCCCTATAATGACCATAGTATAAGTCCTAAGGAATGGAGAAAACTATGAGCAAGACTCGCGTATTAGCATGGGGTGACTACGCATGTAGCACTGGTTTTGGGACCGTGATGAAGAACATCATGGGCAACCTTTATTCTACCGACAACTATGATCTTGATATCGTTGGTGTTAACTACGACGGTGGACCATACGACACTGCAAAGTGGCCAGGTACTCTATGGCCTGCTATCAGTGCACTGCGCACACAGGGTCCCTACGGTGACGTGTTCGGTCGACAAGTATTCTTGGACCTTCTTTCTCAGCGTGATTACGATATTGTATTCATTGTCCAAGATACGTTTATTTTGCAGCCCATCATTCCACAGATTCAAGAGCTACAGCGCACCAAGGCTAAAACTTTCTCAACTATTTATTACTACCCATTTGACTGTGCACCACGTGAGGAATGGGTCTCACAGTGCGTTGCAGCTATTGACTTCCCCGTAGCGTATACTGAATACGCTAAGAATGAAAGCCGTAAAATTTTGGGTAAGTTCGCGGACAAGCAAGACGTCGTGTACCATGGAACGAATACCAACGACTTCTTCCCAATGAGCCCTGCAGAACGTAAGCAAGCTAGAGAAAATATTTTCCCTGCGCTTAAGGACAAGTTCTTGATCCTTAACGTTAACCGCAACCAGGGTCGCAAGGATGTATCACGTAGCTTGATGATTCAAAAGCAGCTTATCAACATGGGCGTTAAGGACACATTCCTTTACATGCACATGCAAGAGACAGACTTCGGTGGTAGCATCAGTCAGATGGCAAGAGCTATTGGTCTTGACCCCAACAATGATTACACTGTGCCAGACCCACGTCAATTTGGTGCACACAGTGGTTTCCCCATTGAGTTCTTGAACGCTATCTACAATGCATCTGATGCTTATCTGACGACTACACACGGTGAAGGTTGGGGCCTTAGCATCACAGAAGCAATGGCTACCAAGCTTCCAGTCATTGCACCTAACAACACTTCTATCCCTGAGATCTTGGGTGAAGACCGTGGTTGGAAGATTAACAGTGGTCACACCCCATCTCACTGGATTATTAAAGACAATGACAACGAGCGCATGCGTCCTTTGATGGATGTGGAAGAAGCTGCCAACACTATCAAGTACATCATGGATAACCGTGATGAAGCTGCTGAACGTGCTGAGAAAGCTTATGAATGGGTGCTTGACCACACTTGGGATAAGGTTTGCCGTGACTGGGTAAGTATCTTTAAGCGTGCAGCTAACAAGTCTAAGTCAGCGAACCTACTAAAAAATAGTTAATGGAAGAAACTAAACTTCCTAAGTTCTCAATAATCGCTACAGATTATGAGCTGTGGGTTCCTCGAGACGCTATGCGGCGTGGGCTACAAAGCATTGTAGATCAGAAGTATAAGAACTATGAAGTTATTGTAGTCCACGATGGTCCAAAAGAAACACCTTATGAAGAAGAGTTTGACTTTTCACAATTCGGTGATAAGGTAAAGTTCTTTAACACACCAGAACGTATGAACAACTGGGGACACTCCAGCCGTGATCTGGGTATGAAGAACGCTACTGGTGACTATATTCTTCACTTTAATATAGATAATTTTTTGTATGATGACTGTTTGCAGATGGTTGCACAAAAGATTATTGAGACAGAAACACCAGTTGTTATCTTCACTATTAAACACTTTGGCTATTGGCAAGGACAAGGCAAGGTACCATGGCTAGGACTTCCACCTGTCTGGGGCCGTATCGATGCACTACAGCTTGTTGCTAAGCTCTCAGTGTGGGAAGACATTGGTTATTGGCATGACCTTACGATCGATAGCGATGGTCATTTGTATGAAGAGATTGCCAACAAGTATAATTTTGAACACATTGCGCATATACTTGCAGAGAATTACGAATCAGATGCTCACTCAATAGAAAGTAAAAAGAATGACGTTTGATGAATGGTTGAAAATAGGCATTGATAATAATTTTTGCACCAATCAGTTCTGTTCTACGCATGATATTATGCCTTTGCACCAAAGCGAAGAAGAAGAGTTTGAACGTGGTGGCGACCCATGCATGCATGTGGTACGATTAGGTTCATACGATGATTGGAATGTTGGAGAATGAATGAATGCTCCTATAGCTCAGCTGGTAGAGCAGGGGACTTTTAATCCCAAGGTCGTTGGTTCGAACCCAACTGGGAGCACCCGAACGAAGCAAATACCGTAGATGCAGCACCTCCTGGGCATGAGGAAAACTGCCCACAACTGGTAGTGGCTCAACTTGGTAGAGCGGTTGGTTTGGGTCCAACAGGTTGGGGGTTCAAATCCCTCCTACCAGACGCAGTAGCCCTTGTAGCTCAGTTGGCCAGAGCAGGCGATTTGTAATCGTCAGGTCGGCGGTTCGAATCCGTCCGGGGGCACCAAGCCCTTATAGCCCAATGGCAGAGGCAGAAGACTTAATGATGTAATATTTGTTCAAACCCACATAAGTACTTAGAGTGAAGGATACTTATGAGTTTGAGACAAAATAATAAAAAAACTTCTATCGAGTGGGTATGCGAATATAGAAACTGTGATAAAACTTTTTTAAGATATAAATATCAAGTAACTAAAAACACTGGCAAATACTGTTGTCAAAGTCATGCTAGTCAAGAGCAACACACAAGAGACAAGCAAGAGAAAGGTCCAAGACCGCCTAGACCATCGATAGAAAAAAAACCTTGCACTTTTTGTACTACACAAATTGATATAAGAGCAAAATATTGTAAACCTTGCAGGGATATTTTTTATAAATGCAAAACATATGGACTAACTCCCCAACAATATAATGAGCTAATAGATCGTCAAGACAATAAATGTGCTATTTGTAGAGTAGAGAAGTGCCAAACTGGTAAAAGTCTTAGCATTGACCATGACCATGAAAGTGGGAGAGTAAGAGGTCTTCTTTGCTATAAGTGCAATACGACTTTAGGATGGTTTGAGAAAAGACTAGAATTTATAATAAATTATCTAACTCCGGTGCTGGAATAGGTATACAGGGAAGTCTTAAAAACTTCTGTCGTAAGGCATATGGGTTCGAGTCCCATTCGGAGTACTACAATGAAAAAAAATCTTTATAGTGTGGGTTCGAGTCCCACTAGGGGTACTATGACATTGACACAAGCAGCTACAATTATGTTAGAGCTATGCAAGATACCAGCGACACCAAAGCTAGTAGCAGCGTTCAACAACTACTCAGCGAATAGCATGTGGATCAAGGGTGTGCTTAAGGGCGCAGCACCAGCAGCTAGTACCATGAGTAACCCCGCTTACGAGCAAGCACTTAACGTGTTGCGCGAAAACGGAATTGATGTTAATATCTTTGATACCAACTAGTAAGGAACAAAAATGCATCATGAAACCTGGTGGACTATTCTCACCGACCCAAACCACCTCATCGCTGAAAGTATTGTAGGCTTTGTAGAAGAACTTATTGTCTTTAGTATTGGTTATTATTTTGGTCGCAATAAGATCTGGAAGAAGATTCACAAACAGTTTGATGAAGAACACGACATCAAGCATTAGTACCAAGCCCTAGTAGCTCAATGGATAGAGCATCGGAGTTCTAACCCGCAGGTTGCAAGTTCGAGTCTTGCCTGGGGCACCAAAATATAGTAAGATAAAGGAGCAATATGTTGTTCAATAAACGTAGTGCAATAAAAAGTATGGCTGGCGTAGCAGTAGGAATTGAATTAGTTTCTCTAGGGAATGTTATGAAAGATATAGCAAACGATAAAAATTCTGTACCACCAATAGAACCAGAGCTGACAGAGGAATACGAATTTGTATTCTATGAGCAAGCCATCAAAGCTTTTAACGTTACTATTGCTGCATTGTTAGAAGCTGTTGTGATGAATGAAGTTGAAGTAGATAATAATATTATTGAAGAAGCAAAAAAGATGTTAAGAATGTTTGAGTGGTTGCTTGAACAGAAAAAGAAAGAGGAAGAAAATGGAAATTAAGTTGAGCGTTAGTATTGGTGCCAGCCTGCAAGTCAGAAATGCACGTGGCGAGTGGGACTGGATCAAGCCAGAAGTTGGAGCAGAAATATTGCTCAACAACCATGAGCTTAGGAAGGGCAACGACGAAGACAATTCATTGTTGCAAGGCGTCTTCGCTCAGATTTGGGACGACGTTGTAGGACCACAGTTTGCATCGGTTGTCCAGGAACTCATTAGTGAACAAGTTCCTAAGGCAGAAGCTCCTAAGGAAGAAACCGTAGAAGAATTCCGTGAAGCTCTTACGGATGCTGCTGAAGGTGCACCTGAAGATGAGAAGCCCAACACTGATGAGGATGACTACTACTAATGACTGTTATCGCTGCAGCACTTACCTACGACAATGGCATTGTTATTGTTGGTGACTCTGAATTGTCTACGCCATTTACTCGTGACAATGATGGGTACAGCAAGGTGTGGGTGGATGATGTAAACGAAGGCTATATCTTTGGCGGAGCTGGAAACCTCAGAGAGCTACAGATTATCAAGTACCATGTTGCTTGGCCCTACTACCGTGACATCTATCCCATAGAAGAATTCGTTGTAAAAGAAGTAGTGCCTAAGATTCGTGAGGCTTTGCTTGACAACGGAGTAAAGCTTGAAGATTACGAAAGCTCTTTGATCATGGCGTGGGAAGATAATCTTGTAGTTATTGATCAAGACTTTGGTGTTACTATCCCAATAAGTGCACGGTATGCCATTGGGTCTGGTCAAAGTGAAGCTCTCGGTGCTCTTGGCAACGAAGGTGGATGGACTAAAGAAAATGTAATTGAAGCAGCACATCGTGCTACTGTCACAGCGATTGGTGTTGGTGGTCCTTTGTACGCAATTGATACAATCAATTTGACAGTTCAAGAAGTATGAACTACTATTTAAAAACACAACCATGGTATGTAAGTATTAGTACCACTACAAGTAAGGATAAACCAAATGACCAACTACATTATGCCCAAGCGGAAGTCAACTCCTACTACTCCTCTCCGGGAAGTAACGGAACCTACGTATGGGGAAACTACTAAAGCTCCTACACGTGCCGACATTCGTCGGTCCAGTGCCAATGAGCAGGGCATGCTTATCGCAGCAGAAACATTCAACGAGCTCAACAACTTTCTTTACTCTGCTGACATCAGCGAAGTAACTCCACTGTCTCCTGATGAGATTGACACGCTGGCCACTGAGCTAGTTGTTGTCCGTAAGGCAAAGGACATTGTTGAAGGTCGTGAAGCTGCATTGAAGGCATATGCCACCGAAGTAATCAACCTCAAGATCAGCATGATGGGCGAAAACCCAGCAGATAACAGTGGTTACTTGGTAAGCCCTGAGAATGGCATCAAGCTATCTAAGGAAGTCTCTGGTGGCAAGCTCACCGTCGACGTCGACTTGCTCGAGAATGTTTTGGAAGAAGATCAGTTCCACTCTGTTACTAACCTCATCCACAACTATCGAACAGTCACTTACCCTGATGGTAAGACAGTGGAAGAGACTACCGTTTCTCGTGAGCTCAACGAAGAAGCTCTTGAAAAGCAGCTCAAGCTTGGCAACATTGGTATGGAGCAGGTAATCAAGGCAACTACTCCTGGCAAGGTACGCTCAGCTTTCTATGTCAGAAGCCTCTAAGAAACCAAAAAGGATAATACCTTTACGCGATAATGAACTTCTGTTCACTACTGCGATGGCTGCATGCTTCTTTGATACAAGCTCTGAGAACTTCAAAGCTAAAGAAAAATACTTTATAGACGCCTCCGGCAATCCTATTGAAATTAGTAGGACTGCCGGAGGTGATCGTCGTTATAGCTTAAATGACATACTTAAAATAGCGCACGCATTGCGTAGAGCTAATAAGATGACTGATAGGCAGCTGCGGTTAATAGTTCTACGAGTTGATGCTTTTAAAGAACCTGTCAAGAAGCATCGGCTTAAATATAGAAAAGGTAATAACCCTTCATGAAAAAATCTACGCTGCTTATCTTTGATGGACACAACTTATTTATTAGATCATTTGCTGGCTTAATGAGGCAGGGGCTTACTGCTCCTGATGGATCAGGCACCTGGGGAGTCTTTGGTGCGTTCAATGTTATTGCTAGCCTGGTTCGTAAGTATGAACCAACACATGCCATGATTGCTTTCGATAAAGGCAGGAGTTCTAAACGATTAGCCATTGACCCAGAGTACAAAGCTAACCGTAATAAAAAGACATCTCCTAAGCCAATGGACAATGCTTTTTCTCAAGAATTTAAACCACAGCTTGATTTATTTATGCAGATATGCCTACGCAATGGCTTACCATTTATGCGTATACAAGATGTAGAAGCAGATGACATCATTGCTACCGCTGCTCTTGGACTAGCACCAGTTTTTGACAGGGTAGTGATTGTTAGCGCCGACCACGACATGCATCAATTGATTAGAAATAACATTACTGTTGTTAAACCAAGCATTAGCTCCAAAGATATTGAAGAAGAAGTTTATGACGTTGATGCAGTCATGGAGCAATGGGGCGTAGAACCATGGAGGCTGCCTGAGATTTGGGCAATCATGGGTGACAAGGGTGACAACGTCAAGGGCATACCAGGTATTGGTCCTAAGAAAGCTACCAAGTTAATTGCAGAGCATGGTGATCTAACAACAGTACTTAGCTTAGATGACCCTAAAATATCTGAGCATGTAGAGACAGTGCTAAAAGCTAAACGGCTTATTGAATTAAGTGTTGATGAGGATATACCATTCCCACCATTAGGTAACTTACAGTTCAATCCAATACAACCAGGTGACCCTAATGAGTTTGAGCTTGTTAAGTTATATGATGAGCTAGGTTTTATACAGATTAAGGATCGATGGAAGCACGGGAACCTGTGGAAGGACACGCCCACATTTGGTAAGAAGCTGAAGTCATGATTAATTGGGTAATCAATAATGAAATTGGTTTTGTTAAAGTTCTAGAAGACTATGGTCGATTTTTAGAGAATGATTACCGAATGATTATTGAGCACCTTGCTGTACCAAACATATTTGAAGAGTACACAGAAAAAACAGGGCGTAGGTTCGTTCTTGTTGGCGGCAACGATGCGCCATGGGCTCTAGCAAAGAGTGTGTACCTATGTCTTAAGCTAGCTGGCCCCGAAAGTGTTATAGTCAGAACGCACCACTTAGACGAAGCTTTTATGGTGCAAAATGTTTTTGATTACCATGCGAATGGGGTTCGCAATAAAATATTTATAACCAATCATGATGAAAACATTGAACATGAGTGGAGGGATGAGATCGATAAAGCTACTGACATCATGGTCTTTGGAGACAAGAGCACGATGGAAGCTTTCCGTGATTACGAAAGGGTTGACAGGAGGGTTTGGGAAAGAGGTAACAAATTTAGCTTTGGTATTGTTAGAGAAGAGCACCTTACCCCAACAAATATCAACCAAATATGTTTTGATTTCTTTTCTTTCTATGGCGAAGGTAGCCTTGCCCCTAAGCTTTATTTTGTCATAGGAAAGGTACGTAAGAAGCACGCCAAACAATTTAGCGAGAACATGATTGCTCTCTATAGCATGTTCATCAAAGAGTACCGTGACAAGCTTCCGTTCACACGTAGAAGCGAACTAGTTAGCCAGACTATTGATTCAAATTATGTAGGGAAATATGTTCGTCTTGACAATTTGACTTCTGACGATGTGTTTGCTAATCTCTATGGTGACGTAAGGTTGATTCAAGTTGATGACCTCTACGATGTTGAGCAATTCATAGAAGAATGGCAAGACAACATCAACACAGTAGCCATTAACATGGATGATGATGAAGAAACAAACGTATTGCTAGAAGACAAGATGATCATTCGAGTCTGCCATATTGGTAACATGCAATTCCCGGAGTTTTTTGATCAGTATGACAACGTAGATGACTTTAATGTTTACGTTGATGAAGAGTAAATAATAGAAAAGTAGGTAGCATGCCATTTTTATCAAGTAAGCCAACAATCAATAAGGATTCAGGAGCGTTAAAGTTTCTGCTTACCGCAAGTCTTTCAATAGCATTTGTTCTATTGTCACCGGTCTTTGTCTTGCTGGCACCATTCATCTTTGCGAAGAGAGTAACTGATGAGTTGATGTCAAAGCCAAGTGTAAAGAAACAAATAAATGAAGAAGCAATTGAGCTGCCACCACTTAAGTGGAACATCTCAGACGATAGTTTTAATATCTGGAAGAATACAGGGAAATAATATGGAAAATAAGTTAGCTCACGTCAATGACACAATGTTTGAAAGAAACATTGCTATTATCGCCAGTAGAAAACAAGAGGTACAAGTCTTCAGTGATGGCTTTGTATACGAAGGTTACATCTGTGGCATGGACGAGTCTTGGATTCAGATGTATGGTCACGAAGAAAATGACAAGAACAATGCTGATGTGCAGTGGCGTTTCTTGCTACTATACAAAGGCAATGTCTCAGCACTAGGTCCTAATGGTCGTGGTCTAAACGATTACGACTCTGCGACCCGTGATTGGATCGCCAAGAAGATTCAAATGTTCTCAGACGTTTGTGAGAAGTTTCTATCAGTTAGAGGGATAAAGAGTGGAACTGCAAGAGAAAAGTTTTGATGGGCCACTTGGGAACTATGACAATGATGATTACGACCAAGTCATAGAGTCCCAGGCACCAGCTAGCAAAGAAGAGCTTGTAAAAGAGCTTGACTTGTCTAAGTCTGACGCTAGAGAGCTGTTACTTTATTTCTGCAGTCGCTTCAAAGAGACTCAGGGGTACGAGTACAATGTAGAGTGGGTTAAAGAAACATCCATTCTTAAGTCTTTTAAAGAACGCTACGGTGTTGATGCTGGTCCGATGATAAAGCTCTTGTTCGATAAGCACAAGGGCAAGATTAATGATCAGGTTATGACGCTAACAGCGTTCAGTAAAGGCAGTAAGTGGATACAAGATACCCTTTACATTGAGCTACAACAAGATAAGATTAAAGAAGAAAAACGACCAAGTTCAGAAGGGTTAATGAGTACAGATGACTTCATGGCAAGATTCACTAAGTGATTGGCAGAAAGACTACGTCAATCTGAAGTATGAGTTTCTAGATGACGATGAGATCGACTACCTAGAACAGAAGTATCCACAGTTTGAGGCATTTAACAAGCGTGGTTGCCCTACATGCGAAGACCACAAGTGTGGTGACTGCAAGACGCAGCTGCAGCTGTACAAGCACTACCTCCGTGCGGGTATTGGACTTAACTACCAGAAGCTTGACTGGCCTGACTTTAATGGTGATGATAAGGCATTAGCGTTAGCTAATATCTACCTGGGGCAGCACAAGGATTTTGTCAAGGGCGGCATGGGTCTTTTGTACCATGGCTCCTGGGGTACTGGTAAGACACTGCTTACTAGCCTGCTAGCAAAAGAATTAGTTAAGCTAGGTTACAAGGTGTACTTTGCTACGTTCACACAAATGGTTGATGAGTTCACCCGTGGTTGGGGTAGCAACGAAGACAAGGCACGCTTCGAGAGCAAGGTCGTTAAGAGCGACGTGTTTTTCCTGGATGACATTGGTAAGGAGTTCCGTACCAAGAACAACCTAAGCGAAGCAACCTTTGACCACGTCCTCCGCCAGCGTGCGTTGGACAACCGCCCAACGTTCATTACCACCAACATGACGATTGATGAGTTGAACGAGGGTTATGGTAGTGCTATATTCTCATTGCTCAAAGAGCGTATGATTGTGCACGAGATGACTGGCATTGACTACCGTGAGTATGCAAGGGACCGTACGCTTGATGAAATCAAGCAAGGTACCACCCGCAAGATTATCTAATAGAAAGTAAGAAGATGGACATTGAAAAATCATTAGTAAAGCATTTTGTCGACCTCGAAAGCTTCAATGAGATCTGGAACAAGGGTATCCGTAGCGAGCACTTCTTTGACCCAGGTGTTAGAGAGCTCTTTGACTACAGCCTTGATTACTACGTACGTAGCGAGTTCAAGCAAACAGTTGACCAGGATTTCCTGGAGACCAAGTTTGATGACTACTTTGCACGTAATGAGTGGCCACAGGAAAGCTACTTGGTTGGTGTTCTTATCGAAGAGATGGTAGCTAAGTATCGCAAGGCAACCACTCAGAGCGTACTGCTTAAGGCAGCTAATGCTTTAGAGACAGACCCTGAAGAGGGCATTGCCATTGCGCTCAGCAGCCTATCGAAGATTCAAAGCGACACCAGCACTCGTGAACGCATTGAAATCTATGGAGAAGGTTATGAACGTCGTGTCAACGACTACATTGATGAGGTAGCCAACCCGACAAAAGACAAGAAGGGTATCTACTTGGGTTGGGATGCACTTAATGATCACATGTACGGTATCCGAAAGGGTGAGCTTGCAGTGGTTGTAGGTATCCCCAATGTAGGTAAGTCGTGGGTAGGATCAGTCATCGCTTTGGAAGCGGCACGTCGCAAGAACAAGGTTTACTTTGCATCACTTGAGCTCAGCAAAGAGCTAACGCTCATGCGCCTTGACTGCCTTGTAAGCGGCGTTCCATATAGCCGTTATGAAAGAGGAGAGCTTACTCCAAATGAGTTGAAGCGATTAAAAGATGCTCGAGAAGAAATTATGGAGTTTGGAGAGTATTTGCTCATTGACTCACCAAGGAAAAAGTCTGAGCGAAGCGTGATGGAGTTGTACTCAAAGGCTAAGCACTGGGGAGCTGACATGATGGTTGGTGACCAATTGTCATGGATTACTACAGAGAAAAACTTTGGCTCAAACAGCAACTACCAATCTCTACAAATGTCTGAAGTGATTACTGACGTTGCAGGCACCAACCGTGAGATGGGCATGGCATCTGTATGGCTTGCACAATTCAACCGTGAAGCAACCAAGAGCAAGAAGGGCCGTGGCGGTCTGGGTAACATTGGGCTTAGCTCACAGATCGAACAGATTGTTGACATTGCCTTGGGCATTGGTTGTACGCAGGAAATGAAGCGCCAAGAGGCTTTAGTGCTAGACATCATGAAGAGCCGACGCAGCAACCTAAAGTCTTGGATGATGAGCATGGAGTTGCACGACCGCACAAGTCTTAGTATTGTGAGAGAGTATGAAGAAGCAGGAGAATAATCCCGAGCCTTGTACACACAAGATAGAAGGCAGCACCACACACAGGCTTGTAAGTCTGCTAGGGTATTGTCCAGTATGCGGTAACAACGAAAGTGAGTAAGAATGCAAACGTTCCTTCCATACAAGGATTACGCCGAGTCTGCCAAAGTATTGGACATGAAAAGGCTTGGAAAACAAAGGGTTGAAACCCTGCAAGTCATGAAAGCTCTCAGCGAAGAGTCATATGGCTGGCAGAATCATCCAGCTGTCAAGATGTGGCGTGGCCACCGTGGGGCATTGATGGAGTACCAGCGTGCTATCTGCAACGAGTGGACATCACGTGGGTACAAAGACACTTGCTTGGAGAAGACCCAGGCTATTGTCAACAACGTTCCGCAGGAAGAGTGGCAGCAGCCAGCATGGCTAGGCGATGAGAGTATCCATGAAAGCCACCGCAGCAATTTGACACGCAAGTTCCCAGAGTGGTACGGTGCGTTCTGGGATGAACCAAGTGATCTTCCCTACGTATGGCCAGAGGAGGCCCTTGTATGATTGTTTGTTCTGATTGCCTGCAAAAAGTAGGGCTCCATAGAGACACTAGTAGCTACTATCACTTGCCACCAATGAATGAGCACTGCGATGTAAGTTACGTTTTTGCTATCGACTTGGGTAAAACACCACAGAGAACTGTGAAGATCATGAAAGAAATGGCAGAAGAGTCAAACGACCTTCAAGCTCGTATTGATCGTGCTCTCAATTACATTAAGAAAAAAGATTACATTAGTGCCATCGTAACCCTTGAGGGTAATGACATGGTTGACTGCTCTGAATGTGGCGGTAAGTTTTACTTTGAAGATGAACATAACTACCCAGTACACTGCCCCAACGGGTGCTGCTGGCACGATGATGATGAGGAATGTGATGAAACTAACTAATTTTTTGTTTGCCATCGCTGGAGGTTTCTACCTCTACTGGCTGGGCTTCTGTATCTATCAGGCGGCGCGATGACACACTTTATTACTTTTGCATTCGTTGTAACATTTGTATCCGCTTATTTTTCTGTAGCTTATAAGTACTGGTTAAAGAAAGATAAAAGGCATGATAAGGCTGATGCTTTTCTTATGACTATAGTAACATTTTTTGTTACACTCCTGGGAGGACTATTGCTTACTGCACTCTGGGCGGTTACCAAATGAGAAAAAATTGTTACTATTGGTTTAGAAAGAAGTTCAACCGTATCTTATGCTTGTTTGGTAGTCACCACCATAAGCTAGGCGTACGCTCAAGAACTGGCAAGGCATTTGGTTGCCTGCATTGTGGAAAGGATTGGAAGTGACCCCAGAAGAACCCTGCAACCACTTAGAAGTTATTAGGGATGATTATCCAGGATGGCAGTACGACTACTGCCCCAAGTGCTTAGAGAAACTATGACCCCCGCCGAACTCCAAGCCCTACGAGAGAAGCACGGCAAATTTGGGTTTCGAGAGAACCGAATCTTTTGTGTTTTTTGCCTAGATGATGACGGATTGGACATCCCCTACCCCTGCGACGTAATTAAGGTGCTGGACGCTACCGAAAACCTAAAGTTTAACGACCTCAAAGTTAAAGTTGAGTGCGACCACTGGGTCACGGTGAAGAAGTCGGGTCAGTACGGCTACGCCTCCAGCGTCTCACCCGAGTATTGGACACACACCTACTGCCCCAAGTGTGGAGAGAAACTATGACCCCCGAACAGCGCCAAGCCCTACGAGAGAAGCACAAGTCTCAACCGCACACGGAATGGTTTCCGGTGTGCGCCACCTGCAACACCCAATCACCCTGCGACGTAATCAAATTGCTGGATGCATACGAAATACTGCTTGAAGCCTTGGGAGGGATCCTTTACCGTGAATAGTGAAGAGCGCAAAGCCCTACGAGAAAAGCACGCATCATATAACCACATCGAGGGGGACACTTGCCTCAAAGATTGGTCTTGCGACGTACTTCAAGTACTTGACGTACTCGACCAGATTGCAATGGAAACTACAAAGTACCTGCAAGATGTTAAAATTGTACCAGAAAATATAATCGATAATATTATTAAGATATTGGATGGCGTAAATGAATCCTGAAGACTATAGAAAGAAACACCAACCTATCTTCCAAAACCAAGGTAAGAAAGGTAACATTAATTACTGTGTAGGTTGCAAGGGGCCTAACGACACCCTTATTCAAACGTGGCCCTGCGATGTTATTAAGGTGCTGGACTACGCTGATCAATTAAAGAAAGAGCTAATGTGGTAAGAGTAAGACACTACAACCCCGCAAAGCGGGTGTACCCAGATAAAACAAAGCGTTATGGCTGGGTATTAGATAAGCCAGATTATTTTTCATCTCGTCGTACGCTTGATATATACTTCCGTACACACGTATGGGCATTCTGGTGGGAACGAAATGGCTGAGGGACAACTAAGCGAGATCTTTAACGGTCTTGATGCTTGGATAGTGCTCCAGGACATCCTGGGAGTAGGAGAAGTACAAGAGAGCGGTGACGAGCTCATCCACTCTTGCCATTTGCAGCTGGGTAACCATAAGAATGGTGACCGTAGCCCCAGTGCTAGCTTAAACAAAGATACCTTACTGTTTAACTGCTTTACCTGCGGTGGCGGTAGCGTTATCTGGTTAGTACAGCACTCTCTTAATATCACCCGTGAAGAAGCTATTGCAAAGCTCATGGGTGAAGCACGTGGTACCAACATTGTACCGATTGAGGATTTCATCAAACGCCTAGAGGGCGTATTCGAGGGAAAACACCACGAACGTGAAGATATCCCTATCTACAGCGATACGTTGCTTAGACGGTGGGAAGGTCCATGTGACTATCTTACCTCCAGAGGGGTCTCAGAGGCCGTACAGCGGGAGATGCGCACGGGCGTAGAGAGGAACCGCTCTGAATTTTCTAAATCCCAGAATGGGGATATACAGGTTGTCCTTGATAGGGTCATCATTCCTCATTTCATGAGGGGCCAATTGGTGGGATGGGTAGCTCGCAAACTCCAAGATGTGCCAGGCATACCCAAGTACCGAAACTCCAAAGGATTCCCAAGAGGTGCCTGGCTGTTTAATTTAGACAACGTGGATACGCAATCAGAGGTGTACCTTGTTGAGAGCCCAATGAGCGTGTTAGTGCTCAAAAGTAGGGGCATTCGCAATGTGGTAGCCACATTTGGCGCAAAAGTTGATAAGCAGCAGATCAACTTGCTCCGCAACTTCTCTAGAGTCAATATCTTTATGGACGGTGATACGGCAGGTAGGCTCGCTACTGATCACATTATTGATGAGCTACAAAATTATACCAAGATTGGTATAATAAACACTCCCGACGATGAAGATCCTGCTACTATGTCTTTTATCCCCGAACCAATTAGTTCGTTTGAGTACCAGTTAAAACACCGTTTGACTTACAGTAGTTAAGCTGCTACTCTTATGAAAGCAGTAACCCAAAAACCAAAACAGCCCTAGGGCTTCTGAATAGAAAGATACCAAAATGGCATTAGCTAAAGGCATGGCTGCCGTAAAGGCCAGTATTGAACGCTCCCAGCAGGGTAGCGGTCCTAAGACGTACGACCAGACTAACTGGTTCTACTGGACAGCTGGAGAGTCCAAGGCTCTCCGATTCCTCACGGACTCCAACGACATTTTTGTTGTGCCAGTCCACGAGAATGTACCTACCCACGACGGTAAGAAGAAGACTTTCGTCTGCCGTTCTGCATTCGACGCTCGTTGTGAGCTCTGTGCACGTGAGAAGGGTACCCCTGGTGCGTACCGTCGTGACGTGGGCTACGGCGTAGCTGTGCTCCGTGAAGAGGTTAAGGAAGACGGTAGAACTACCGGATACCGTGACGTAACCAGCGAGTACACCGAAACTGTCGACGGTAAGGTTGTCACCAAGAAGAAGCCGTACGTGGGTATTGTTGCCCAGGGCATGCGCAACTTCTGGAACCAGATTGCCGTGATCTCCGAGAAGTACGGTTCACTCCGTGACCGTGAGATTGAGATCCTCCGTCAGGGTGCCGGTACGGACACTACGTACATGGCATTTGCTCTGCCGGACAAGCCTATCGAGAACATCGACACTCGTTACGCTAAGTTTATGCCGGACATTGAGGCTTTCCTCAACCGTATCGGTTCACAGGAGTACTACGATGCCCAGCTGCACGGCATCGAGAAGCCTAAGGAGAACAAGTCGTTCTCTACTCCTGCTGTCTCTACCTCGTCAGATGACGAGTATGCTGATGACGACTACGTTGCCATCGAAGAAGAGACCACTGCTGAGCGACTTGCCCGCAAGCTCGCATCACAGCAATAAGTTTGCTTAGTACCCTCCTCAGGTAAGCAAATCGGTTAGTATGGCCAGGAAGTATTTGATGACACTGACTTCCTGGTCATACTAACCACCTATAGTAAGGAACATTATGAATGATCGACTTGTTGCATTACACGTTCACTCAGAGCACAGTTGCTTGGACGGTCTTGCTACTATCCAAGATATTGTTGACCGAGTGGTTGACTTAGGCCAAAGCGCAGTAGCAATTACTGACCATGGCGAGTGCAGTGGACATCTGCAGCTCCAGCACGCTACTGATAAAGCTGGCATCAAACCCATCTATGGTATGGAAGGGTATTTCACCGAGAACCGCCACGAGAAGGCCGGTAAGAAGGGTGAGAACTACGACCACATGACCGTCTTGGCGATGAATGCCAAGGGCTTGGAGAATCTGTGGGCTCTTTCTAGCCTCGCTCACATTGAGGGTAGCTACTATGGCAATCCACGCTTTGACTGGGAGCTGCTCGAGAAGTACAACGAAGGTCTTATTGTCACTGGTGGTTGTATGGGTGGTTGCATTGGTAAGCACCTCAAAGACGATGGTGTCTACTCAAAGGCTGTAGAACGTATCAGTCGCTACCAAGCTATCTTTGGTGATCGTTTTCACTTAGAACTGCACACGTATCTTGACCCAGAGAGTAACGAATGGAACCTGCGTGTAGCAGAAGCTGCACTTGATTTCAGTGTGCCACTCATTACTGTGGCCGACTCTCACTACGCTAAGCCAGATCAGTGGTATGCCCATGAGCTTATGACCGCTATCCAGATGGGTAAGACAATCAACGACCCCACTCGTTTTAGCTATGGTTCTAACCAGCTGTGCCTCTTCTCAGAGGAAGAGACTCGTAGTCGCCTAAGCTACTTGCCAGAGTCAATTGTCGACCAGGCTATCAAGCGTACGTCTGAGATCGCTGACATGTGCGATGCTCGAGTTCCAGGTTCACGCAAGATGCCTGTGTTCTATAACACCGCCAAGATGGACGAGCGCAAGCTACGTGAGACTGCTGAAGAAGGTTTTTCTCGTAAGATTGTTGGTCACGTGGCCGATGACATGCTGCAGGTATACCGTGATCGTCTCGAATACGAGATGGATGTAATCATTACCCGTGGTTTTCCAGGGTACTTTCTAACCGTACAAGACATTATTAACTGGAGTAAAAATGAAAACTTTCTTGTTGGCCCTAGCCGTGGTTCAGTCGGTGGAAGCCTTCTTGCTTATGTTATGGACATCACTGAAGTCGATCCGATCCCGTCAGGTCTTATTTTTGAGCGGTTTCTTAATCCTGAGCGTGTTTCTATGCCTGATATTGACATCGACATGCCAAAGCTGGAGCGTGGTATGGTTCGCGAATATCTTGAGCGTAAGTATGGTCGCTATAACATTGCGTCGATTGGTACGTCAAACACGCTAGGACCAAAGCAGGCTATCCGTGATACCTGCCGTGGCCTAGGCATCAACAAGGAAGACACCCAACACATGATTGACATCATTGAGGATGATTGGAACCTTAAGAACCGTGGTGCTGAGTGGTCTGACGTTATGAAGCAATATGCCAAAGACTACGCTCCATGGAAAGAGAAGTACCCCAAGCTGTTCGAGAACTTGCCTGAGTTTGTTAACCACATTCGCCACACCAGCGCACACGCTGCAGGCATTGTAATTAGCAAAGATACGCTAATTGGAGCTATGCCACTACGCTACAGTCCTAGCCAGGACGACATCCGCACACAATTTGATATGAACGGTGTCGATGAGTTGGGGTTCGTCAAGATTGACTTGCTCGGTCTACGTACACTTAGTACACTCATGGCTGCACTAGACCTTATCAAGGAGAACAACGGTGGCACCTTACCTTTCCGTCATTTCTATGAGTGGAACTATGAGTGGTCAAAGTATTACGACGACAGTGCTGTCTGGGACTCCATCTGCACCGGTCACAATATTGGACTCTTCCAAATTGAGACAGGTTCCCTTAGAAGCCTGGTTAAGCGGTTTCAGCCAAGAAGCATAGAAGACCTATGCACCATGATCGCTATCTACCGCCCAGGTATTACTCGGTCAGTTGACTCAGAGACTGGGCTTAACCTTCTCGAGATGTACATGCAGAAGCGAGAAGGTAAGCGTAAGGTAACGTATAAGCACCCTAAGCTACGTGACATCTTGGGCGTATCCTACGGTAGTTTCGTCTACCAGGAGCAGATCATGGAGACCTGCGTAGCTCTTGCTGGCTATACCATCGTTGAGACTGACCGTGTGCGTAAGGCAGTGGCCAAGTCTAACTACGAAGACATGAAGGACGAGGCCGAGATCTTTGTGCAGAAGTGTATTGAGCAAGGTGTCGACCAGAATGTTGCCGAGACTATCTTTGATGACATGCGTGCCTTTGGTATGTATGGTTTTAACAAGAGTCACGGTTATGGTTACTCTATGCTTTCTTACTGGACTGCATGGGTGAAGCACCACTACCCGCAAGAGTTCATGACTGCTTTGTTCCGTACCAACCCCAACGACAGTGTTGTTTATCAGCGTGAAGCACGTCGTATGGGTATTGAAGTGCTTGGTCCAGACATCAATGAAAGCGGAGACAACTTTACTTTGACAAAGAGTGGAAATATCCGCTATGGGCTTAGTAAGGTAAAGTATGTAGCTAACGCTGCATCAGAGATAATTAAGTTTGGTCCATTCAAGAGCATGGAAGACTTCCTTGACCGTGTTCCTACTAGGCGTGTCAACAAGCGTGCCATTGTCTCAATGATCAAGTGCGGTGTCTTTGACAGTTTGTGCGGAGACCCAAAGACTGCTCTGTATGAATATTACAAAACTAGAAAAGAATTTAAGAAGAATATTGATGGAAAATGTACTGAAGACTGTGCTTATTGTGCTGGACGCTCTACTTTCTTTGATTGTTATGCAGAGAGTATCGAGAATATCGAAGCAAGAGGAGCTAACGAACAAGAGATATTGGGGACTATGGTTAGTATCGATCCTCTCGCTGATTATATTGACGTTATAGAAGAGGAGCACAACTTCCCTGGAGAGAAGAAGATGTTTCAGGGTGAGAAAGCCATGCTTGGTGGTATCGTCACGATGATTAAACCACTGGTCACCAAAAAGGGTAAGAACCCAGGCTCAGAGATGTGCCAGCTATGGGTTGAGCTACCAATTACAAGTGCAGAAGAGGATGGACTGCTTGAAGAAGAGGCCGGAGAAGACTCCACGAAAGATGAAAGCGTTCAAATCGTGGCCTTCCCAGACGCGTATAAGCGAGTCAGGGAGAATCTTGAAGTGGGTACGCCAGTCTTGGTGGAAGTAGAAAAGCTTCGTGATGGGCTTGGCTTGAGAAGTCTTTTTCGACTTGACAAGCTTCGCACAGCAGTGTAGTATTTCAATCAGTAGAAAAGGAGTGCGAATGTCTCGTACAAAAAATATGAAGAGCTGGCGTTGCCCAAAGTGCAAGTCAGTAGTAGAAGCTATTGCTAGTGCAGTTGCACACCGTTGTCCCAGTAACAAGAATATATTTACCGCATATGAAATCATCGAGGAGGATGAAGCATGAAGTACCAGAAGTTAGAAAACAGTACAATTGATCTTTTGTCACACGAGCCAGATGAGTGCATGAGCCCTGAAGCCTGCACCATCCACAATCGTACAGATCACCACATGAGGAGCTTCAAGCAGTTCTACCGCTTCGGCAGAGGAATCATGGAGCGTATCTGCACACACGGTGTAGGTCACCCAGACCCAGACGACTACAAGATCATCACGGGTGCTGATGACGGTGCACACGGTTGTGATGGTTGCTGTATTCGTTTTGCTACTGAGGAAGAATACAATGACGCACGTAAGCATGGTGAGTAGTGCAAATCACGATTGACATTGATTTAAGGACGTACACAAACTTGATGCGTGATGCTGCGTATTATAGAATTAATGATGTAGAAGAATTTATTGAGCACAAACTAGAGGAATTATATGGCTAAAGCAGACGCAATGGAGTAAGTTTACTCTAGAAGGAACAATGTAATTCTTACTAAAACTCATTAGAGATAGTAAGAATAGGAGTTATTATGAATTTATGTGAATGTGGATGTGGGACTTTAGTAAAGAAACGTTTTGTTAAAGGCCATCAAAGCATAGGTAAGAAAATGTCAGAAGAGACTAAATTTAAGTTAAGAGAACATAACTTGGGTAAAGTATTGCCCGCCGATGTACGTGAAAAAATATCACGCAATCATTCCAAGCACTTCCTTGGCAAGACTCACTCTGAAGAAACTAAAGCTAAAATTTCAGATAAAAGAAGCAAGCAGGGAAGAGAGCCACACACTGAAGAAGCTAAAAAGAAAATATCTTCGTCTAGTAAAGGTAAAGTTTTTTCTGACATGCATAAAGCAAAATTATCTGATGCCGCAAAATTAAGAGAAAGACGACCAATAACAGAAGAAACAAAAAGAAAGATTGGTGATGCTAATAGAAAGAATTGGGCTAATGGTGTATACGATTCCTTCCAGACAGATTATAGCTCATATGAGCTACGTCTAGCACCTGTTGTTATTGATCTTGGTTTTAAATCAACTATAGAGAAGAAATTCTATATAAAAAGTAAAGATCGTGTAAGGATACCGGATTTTGTTAATATGGAGACTAAACAAGTAATTGAAATATTTGGCACATATTGGCATAGAGATCGCAAGCTACCAGATGGTCAACGTCATGAAACCCCAGAAGAATATATCGCTTGGTACCATAATCTAGGGTGGCATTGTGTGGTAGTATGGGCAGAAGAAGAGTTTGATGAATATTATAAAAAGAAAGTTGAGCAAGTAAATGCCAAAAAAAGATGCGATTGATTCTTTAATTGATTCTCTAAACAAGTTTACACCAGAGGGATCGACTAAGCCTCTAGTGCTGCGTGGCAATGACATCGAGAAAGTGAACGCCATCCCATGCTTTACCCCTGCTTTGGCATATCTTCTAGGCATTGGTGGTTGGCCTGAGGGTAAGCTCATTGAGTTCTTTGGTAAGGAACACTCGGGTAAGACTTCGTTTGCTATCTTGGCTTTGAAGGACTGCTACGACTACTACAAGGGTGAGAAGATGGTAGCCATCATCGACCTCGAGCACCGTTTTAACCCTGAGTGGGCAGAGAAGCTTGGTCTTAGAATTGACGAGAACCTTATCGTTGTACAACCACCAGATGCCGAGACTGGTACTGACATGATGGTTGCCCTTATCAAGAGCAAGCAGATTGGTGCAATTGTCTGGGACTCAGTTGGTGCAGCAGCTACTAAGCACAGTATGCAACAGCTCACTGATAAGAACGACAAGATGGGTGGCAACGCTGCAGTGATGAAGCGTAACGTCCAGACCGTTGCTCCATTGGCTAACCTTTATGGTGTCACGTGCTTCTACTTGAACCAGCTTCGTGCTGACATGGATGGGTACAACCGCCCAATGACCCCAGGTGGCCACGCAGTGAAGCACGCTATGAGCGTACGTATCTATCTACGCCCAGGCAGTGACAAGTACTTTGATAAGATCAATGGAGAGAACACCCAGGTTGGTAACCCTATTGTTCTTAAGACGGTAAAGAACAGTTATGGCCCTCCTTTCCGTGAGGGTTGGACTGACTTCTACAGCCAGCCATGTGTATTCCTTGATCACCCAGGCATTGACACGAAGCGAGACCTAGCGCGTATGGGCATCCTCTTGGGGGTAGCTAATCGTGCAGGAGCTTGGTTTACTTGGCGTAACATCAAGGCACAAGGCCGTGACACTTTCTTCGAGCACATTTGGAGCAGTGGACAGGCTAATGAATTTGAAGAAGAAATTATCGCAGCAATTAAAAAGGGATCAGGCATTAAGGAAGTGGAGCCATTTGATGGTGACAACTTCTTTGGCCGACCAATAACCGCAGACACAGATGATCTGCACGACCCGGAGGTATAGAAATGAACGTTGGAGACACTGTAGTAGACATTAGATCGGTAGGCACCATTGTTGGTGTTGCCAAGAGTGGTAGCCCAGTTGTACAGTGGCCAGTGGTTGGTGGCGACTTGTTTGAAGAAACGTTGCCAGAGGACTTGATCATTGTTACACTGCCTACGCCAGTTGATGAGCTTGACCCATCAAAGGACACAGAATGACTGACCACGAAGAAGAATACGAAGGCGTAACCCTCTACGTCAATGCAGAAGGCTGGCCAGATAACTTGACTGGCATTCTTGTGCATGAACAGACTTCTATGCGTTTAGAAGATGGTCGCGTTAAGATCGTTGGTGATCCTATCTGGAGCGTTGAGGCACCAGATGAATTGGATTAACCATTTTTGCCATGAGTGCAAAGTAAAGTTCTTTAAGGCTAAAGACTTTATGCTGCACCACAATGATCATCATCTTGATCAACAAATTAAAACTGATAGACGCAGGAGAGATCCTAACCCATGACAGAACATGTACCTAAGAAATCAACATGCAAGAATTGTTTTCGTAAGTTCGCTAATACAACGGAGATTCTCCAGGGTGCTGATGGAACATGGGTTCATACGTTCTTGAACGGTCAGCATTATCCTATTAAATGTAACCCTTGGGAAGATTGGAAGGCAGAACCTAATGACTAATTTAGGTAAAGACAAGGATTCTTTGTTATCAAAGTATCAAAAACCTGTTGAACCAACAACTTTTGAAAAAGTCTTGCAGGAGATCCATGATCTTCATACCAAGAAACAATCTGATTACGGTCGTCCAGAACAGGGTGACCCCTTTGCCAATGTACGTGCCAGCGAAGACTTTGGCATACCTGGATGGCTGGGCGCCGTAATCAGAGCAAACGATAAAGTACGCCGCATTCAGAAGTATTCCCGTGGCGGAACAATGGTGAATGAGTCAGTGGAAGACTCTTTGCTTGATGCAGCAGTTTATTTCATGATAGCTTTGTGTTTGTTTAGGGAGCAAAATGGAATCAGCACGTGAAAGTATTGCAAAGTGGCTTGAAGAATTCAGAGCCCGCGACAAAGAACGTACAACTTCTGTTGAGGTTGAATTCTCGGATGAAGAACAAGCATCTATTCTAAAAGCTGCTACCTCATTGGGTATGACTTTTGATGAATACTGTAACTATGCTCTAGAGATAGCTATGTTCTCAAAGATGTGCCCAACATGCAGGCAGTATCGTCAAGGTCGTGATCAAATCTGCAATTTTTGTGGAGAGATTGATTAATGAAGCGCAACCTTTGGAACAAAGTTGAGCGAGAGGGCGACTGTTGGGTATGGACTGGCAGCGTAGCTAACCGTGGCTATGGCAGCATCCACCACAATGGTAGGAACGGTTATCTTCCTCACCGTTTGGCATGGGAGCTACTGCGTGGTCCTATCCCAGAAGGCTTAGTGCTTGACCACATGTGCCAGAATAGACGTTGCATTAACCCTAGGCACCTAGCCCCTGTAACAAACCGTGTCAATATCCTGCGTGGTAAAAGCATTGCTGCGCTTAACTTTATTAAAACAGAATGCATCAATGGCCATCCCTTTGACCAGAAGAATACAAAGATTAGGAAGGACAAGACAAGATCATGTCGTCAGTGCGAAAGAGAACGTCTAAAGAAGTTTCGGGAAAATCAGAAACTAAAAAAGCATCAAAGTTGAAGAAGGTTAAGCAGCTTAAGAAAGAACTTAAGCTATTAACAAAGGAAAACTTAATCATGGGTAGAAAACTAAATGCCGCAATTCAACAAGTATACGCTCTTAATGTAGAGGCATACGCTAAGGTTGATCACTCTCCCAATGATTTCAACAATGGCTATGCCACTGGCCTCACGGAAGCTATCAGAACCATGCGTGAAATTGAGAAGGGCAACTACTTCCGTTTTCCTCTCTTCAATACAAAGAAGAAGAAGTAGTGGAGACAGAAAGCCACTGGCGCAACGAGTACAAGAAGCTCGAGCTACAGCTCAGAGAAACGTATGCTCAAGTCAATTACTATGTGAATGAGAATACTAAGCTACGTGAAGAGAACGTAAAGTTAAGAGAGCAGCTCAATGAACAGTCCGTATAATATCTGGGCAGTCAGATACAATGGTAAGCGCATGCATGTTATGTATGCGACTAGATTGCCACGCAAACTAAAGAAGTTTGTTAAGATGCTTTTTGATATGATGGAAGATAGGCATGATGATTTTCTTGTTGTTAGCCCTTCTTTTGGAAAGTTGACAGAAGAATGGGTAAGTACCAGCAGCTTTTTAGCAAACGTCAAGAGCGAGAGCTTGAAGAACAGTGGCCCCTTGCACGTCGCACTGTAGGCTCTGGTAACAAGTGGGAGAAGGGCGACCTCTCCACTAAAGAACAGCACATGATGGAGTTTGTCATTGAGGCAAAGTCCACCCAGGCTGCATCGTTTAGTATCACCAAGAAGATCTGGGACACTGTGAAAGGTCAGGCACATGACCGTAGCTGGTTAGCTAGACCAGTATTGGCAGTACGTTTGTATGGCCCTACCAACCAAAAGGCTGAGTGGGGCGGGGAGATTGCCCATACTCCTGAGACACTGCCAGTGGAACTAGACCTTATCTGCATGGACAAGGATGACTTTCTTGAGCTATACTACGACTACATACGCTTAAAGGGAAAAGAAAATGGCTGAAGAGCAGCTGCAGTTTGATATCTTTGAGAAGCCAAGAATTGTTGCTTGTGGTTGTGACGTAGTTAAAGGCACAACCCACTATGCATTAAATGCAGCTAAAGGCATAACTCACTATGCATTAATTAAGGA
>Ga0208741_10000091_pt1 | contig 50626 bp, 67 predicted proteins | sample CryBogCBE03Jun09_FD_184576 | JGI IMG/M metagenome (GOLD analysis project Ga0208741, IMG submission 184576) | Freshwater microbial communities from Crystal Bog, Wisconsin, USA - CBE03Jun09 (SPAdes) | ecosystem: Environmental > Aquatic > Freshwater > Lake | place: Crystal Bog, Wisconsin, USA...
CACTACAATGACTCGTAGGATTAATGGCGGAGTGCTAGGGCTAGAAGAACGCATTAAATTTATTAATGACGCTTTATTAGTGCTTTCCTAAGCACTTTTCCCGTAGGTCTTTTGGTGCATCAACCAAGATATTGGCATAGGCACACGGGTAGCCAATCGTAACTGGGCTACTAACTTGCACAAATATATAGATACTAAATACGGCTAGTGCAAACCCACTAAAACACCATAGTATAAATAGTATTTTATTCATCTTGATTTACCAAATAGGTAATCAGTACGTCTTTCAGAAGGTGGTGTCCAACCATGTTCTCTAAATCGTGCCAACACATCAGAACCACTACGATACACAAACCCTGATAGCCTATCAAGAGCAGGTGATTGCACCGCTTTAACAATGGCTTTATGGCTTTTTTTCATAATATAACTCCTTTGGTTAATGAAACTAAAAAAATAGTAAAACTACACAACAGTACCGCAACTAAAAAACTAAAAATTATCATCTTCATCTTCGTATGTTTCCAAGATAATTGCAGTTAACCACAAAATTACGATTACGCAAAGAAATAAAAAAATACAGAATAACGACATTGTGGCAAAATTATTAAAAATTGTCATAATTTTCCTTTTGCTTTAAGATATGCTTCTGAGTGTCCACCTTGACAAGTGCAATCTTTAGCGTCTTGTTTTAACTGTTCAATTTCTTTTGCTTGTTCTTTAATTTTATTAACTGCTTTAAGTTGCAAGGCAATAGAAGCATATTTAATCCCTAATTCATCTTTTAATTGTGCAATTTCTTTTTCTTGCATTTCACATTTATTTTGCAATGAAATAATAAAACTTGGGTTTTCTCTCAATAATTCATCTAATTCTTTTAAAGTCATTATTTACCTTTCGCTTTTAAATACGCTTCTGAGTGTCCACCTTGACAGGTGCAATCTTTAGCATCTTGTTTTAACTGTTCAATTTCTTGTGCTTGTTGTCGTAATATTGTGGCTGATTGGCTATATAAAACTATAGCCTTACCTGCATCTTCAAATTTAGCACCAAACAATTTAAGGCATTGTCTTTCTAGGCTATACGCCAATTCATCTAAATTAATAATGGATGGTTTTAACTTTACAGTCATTCTCCACCTCGACTGGCTTTAAGAAGTGCTTTACCAAACTCAATTACGCCAAGAATGTGGTTTAAATCACAATCCTTAGCATGGTCTAAGATTTCTTTTTCAGTTAACTCACGTAGGCGGTGCGTATAAACAGGAATAAATCCTTCTTCTTCATAGTGCCGAATCTCAAACCATTTAGCATTAGTTTCAGAATCATATTTTTCTTCAAGCCAACAAAAAGGTCTGCTCGACTTGGGGTCGGATGGTGCATCTGCTTTTTCTTTTGTTAGATAAAAGTCTCTAAGCATAAGGGAATACTTAAATTCGGTGTGTTTTAACAAGGGGTATAACTCGCCAAGAATACTGTGAACACCAAGTGTACCAACGTATGAATTTAATACTTCTTCTAAATCATTTTTAAGATTTTCTCTTTCATCAATCATTTTTTGTCCTCTTTCAGTTCTTCGATTTCTTTAACAACATTGTTAAAGGCTGTTTTCCAATACTCGACTTGGGTTTGCAATCGTTGAGTATTTTTACGTTCTTTTTTAAGCGATTCTTCGCAAGAATGTAGTTCAGATAGTATTTGCTGAATTTCAGCATTTTTATCACGGCAAATACTAAGATGGGCTTCACCCCTTTCTTTTAAAATATCACGATAGGTTTTAATCAATGCTATCTGTTCAGTATTTTCTTTTTGCAAAATAAGTATTAATTGGTTTTTTGGACTATCAATTATTGCTAACAATTTATCAAATAGTTTCATTTTTGTTCTCTCACTTTCATCATTGCATCAGCCCAAACATAAGACCATCTAACTTTATGGTCTAGCCAATTTTCTGTTTTAGTAGTATTTGTTGGTGTGTACTTTTTTTCCCCATTTAAATAAGATGTCGCCATAATAGTTTCTGACCACTCTTTTTTAGGAAAAAGTGATGGTACTTCTGGTGCATGAGCGGCAAAGTAATCTCTTAAATCCATGCCAGTATTGTTTTCGTAGACTTTACGAATTTGCCCCATTTCAGAAACTGTTAATTCTATATTTGGAAATGCTTTCATAGTCCTTCCCCAAAATAAATATATTCCGCCCAGTTAGTACCATCTTTTGAATGTTTAACTGTAGTAATGTTAAATCCACGACTTTTTAAATCAAAAATAATTGCACTTAATCTAGTAACCTTGTAAAGAGTAATTGCTTCCCACGAAGTAATACTTCTATGTTTTCTTAGGTGTTTGATAATTTGTTCTACTTTTGTAATTTTCATAGATTAGTGCCTTTCATTTTTTTGTAAAGGGTAAAATCAATAATTGGATATTTCATTTCATTATTGTTATCCCAAACTGTATTTACCAGTTCGTTATCCAAATAAAAACAACCTTCCATCGTATAACCTTCTTTTGTATACATGAACAGTCGTTTTAAAGTGTCATAGACTTTTCCATCACTTTTGCAAACCTCGTTGGTAAGGATAATTTTTCCACCTGCTTGATTTGCCATCCAAGCAATATTCTCGGCTTGTGCTGAACCAATAAAACATAACGCAATTAATAATTTTTTCATTTAATTACCTCACATTTGTAAACAATATTTTTAACTCGGTGCATACTCATTGTTGTGCAATCTTTTTCCCATTGATAATCATTAACTGCATCACCAACAAGAAAAATAAAGGAAACAATTATCGTTGCAATTATTAAATCCAAAATTGCAATAAGCCAATTATTTTTCATTTAATCACCTCTGTCGATTTAAGTTTGCCCGTTTCACCGTCCCATGTAATTTTTAAATTATCCATATCATCTTGTTCGGGGTGTGCAAGACCTATATACGCAATAAAATTTTCGTAACTATATATCTTGGCAAATGCAACAACATCAGGTTTCGGTACAGGTTTAATCCTTACTTTGTCCCAATAATCAAATTCACTTAAAGCAGTAATTAATAACCATTGTTGTGTTTTTTCTAGCCAACATTGACAATCAATACCTTCAATAAACGCTTTAATTACTTCGCTATGTTTATGTTTCATTTGTTGTGCCTCATGTGCGTTAATTTTCTATGAATACCTACATAGTATTCAATCCACGGGGAATAGAACCCCAGTTCGTTTTGCTTTTTTATAAACTCAATTTGACTGTCCACAAACAACAATAGTGAGCCAATCTCTTGGTCGGTAAGCGGGTCAAGCATTAATAGCGCGGGCTTCATGGTGTATCCCCCTCATAGCCAACCATTACGTCCATCATCACGAACGGCGTATGCTCGCCCACATACGCGCCCATGATGTTGAACTGGAAGTAATCGTACGCATCTTCTACGCTACAACTGTCGCGGGCTACCAAAATATTAATAATCTTGCGCTCGCTATAACAAATGGCTTGTGTGCCAATGCGCTCGACAACGCCAAGAATAACGTCGTCAAAACCGTCCATCGTCAACAAGTCGGGGTAGTTCTCTTTAATGTATTCAAGCATTTAATTTCTTCCTTATCAATACATCAGCAAGGGAGTCCAACAACCGACGGGCTTCTTCAATAGAATCCAACGTCGGCTCGGACGTAAAGCCAACCCAACAATCTTTGGCTACTAAAGTCGTGGCAAAAAACGAGTCTGCCATGTGTAGTTCGACTGCCATGTTAGACCGCCATCATTTCTAAGGCTCTATTTTTGAGCGCCTCACCGTTGCCGAATAGCGCGCTATTTAACCGTGCTTCATCATTTAGCGCCGTCGCATGGTAGTCGGCGTACTCTGTGACCGAGTTCAATAACTGCCATTTTGATGTACCTGCCATGTCGCTACCCAAAGCGTCGCCCTCAAACAACCGCATAATCGTTCTGTAAGACTTTGTTTTAGTCACGTCATAAGTAGTAGAACCAACATGGGCTACTGGCGTCAACAACGTAGTCAAGAACGCTCTAGCATACGCGTTGTTAACCTCTTGATGACGTAATACCTTCGCCATTTCCATGAACGCGCCGAACGAATCCACCGCTTGTCCTAACTTTTGTTTGACCGCGTTATGGTCAAACGCCTGCAAATGGCTGAACGACACGCTATTGACGGTGTTGTTGAGCGACGCAGTTAATGTGTTGTTGCAGACGACGCGTACTGTCGTAAAGCGGGCAGTCGTGGCTAACGTGCGGTCACAAGATGTGGACAGTAATAAATACCCGCCCACTTTGTCATCCGTCGATACTTCGCCAAACTTGCCTGTTTCGGCAAGCGCCCAAAAACGTCTACCGCCACGCAAAGTCCCTGCGGTGTGTAGTTTGAAACCGTTCTCTGCAACCAAGTCGCGGAAAAATTCAAGAACGTCTTTCGGTTGAACAGGGATGTATTTGTCGGACACAACGCTAAGTGGCGCTTTTGTGTCTGAGCGGTACAACACTTGTTGTCCCTTAAATAAATTGTAAGATGTGTCGTAAGCGGAGTACGCTACAGGCGCGGTTGCAATCTCCCAATCCATACCCGCCGCGCGTTGCCACGTTTCAATGCTCGCGCCTTCTTCCAACGCGTTACCCAATTTGTGCCAAGCACGCTTGCCTGTGTACGCCATTTCTGTAAAACCGTTTTCCCTAATAGTTAATTCATGTGCCATTTTGTTTACCTTTGTGTTTAGTGTTTTAAATATTCGTTTAATAAATCGTTTTCTGTGTTGATGGGCAAAGACAACTGTGGGTTATTGTCTTTGGTGCGCATAATCTCATACGATTGCTTGTCTTTTGAAGTGCAACCCGTATAGTTTCCTGCGCCGTATGTTTTACCTACCAAATTAGAGGCTATGCTACCAATGGTCACAATGTCAAATCTATCAACAGGAATGACTACCACTCCGCCAACAGATAAATCAGGACGCAAAAAAGGCGCGACGTATTTTGTTAGCGACCCGTGTGGGTACTTGGGCGACGCTCTTTTTGACTTGGCAACCGCGACTGGTAAATCGCCGTGTACCGTACCATCCTCGTCAATAATAGCGTACTGCACCTTTAACAACTTTAGCCCGTCGATGGCTTTGTTTAATACTTTTAATTTAATATCGTTCATTGTTTATTCCCCAATTGCGTCAGATAAAATTTCTTTGCGTTCGCGTTTAGCCCTTAAAATCGTAAACTTTTGATGTAGACGTTTTAAAACCATTTGCCTTTTGGCACTCAAACGCTCAAACTGCATGAGGTCAAAGGCTTCTTTTTCAGTTAGCACGGGCAACACTTCTTGCAGTTCGCGCCAACTATAATTTTTAATAACTACCATACTTATCTTTCTGCCCTTATACAGGCGGTTATTGTTATAAAACTTGTTACTAAGAATTTATTGTAGCACATAGTTTTACGTTTGCAACACTTTTTTTATTTTAGTGCTTCAATCGCAAGTTCCGAAAAATCTTTTTTGTTTACAAGCACGTCCCAAATGCCTGCCTCAAGTGTGTTTTTAGTCTGCATAATGTAACACCATACCTCGCGTTTTTGACCCCCGCGATGCACCCGCGCGACGGCTTGCTCAAACAAATCCATGCTGTACGGTAGCGACATAAACACGATTTTATTGCCGTATTCTTGCAAATTCAGACCGTGCGATGCTGATTTAGGGTGCGCAATCAATAGTTCAATTTCGCCTCGATTCCAACGATTAACGGCGTCGTGGTCATCTAAAGTTTGTGCGTGCGGATAGCGTTTTAGCAATTCTTGGCGTTCGGCGTCAAACATATAAAACACCAATGTTGGGTCGCGTTGGTTCTCCTCAAGCAGTTCTTTTAGACGGTCAAACTTGTGATGCGACACCCATACGGCAACTTGTTCTTTACCGCCCGCATAATAAAACCCTGATGCGCCCTGCTGTAATTTGCTATTCACAACCCCTGCGTTTTTTGCAATCACTTCTTTAGAGTCGAAGGTTAACGCGTGTTTTTTCTTCATTTCTTTGTATGAAGATTTGCCTTGTATGCTCATTTCGCAGTCAAGAAACACGGTGTGTAGCGGTGGCAACTTGTCTTTATATACCGCATTTTCTAGCACAAACGTGCTACCTCTAATTCGTTTCATTACTTTATCTAATGACTCAGGGCGCGGTGAATAGGCATGATATTCAGGGTTGGTCAGTATAAAATACTCGTCTAAAAACGCTGTCTTGTACCGCCCTAAAAGAGTCTGGTCAATCACCTTGCATTGCCCAAACACGTCCTCTAGCCCGTTAGATGTGAACGAACCCGTCATGCCGTAGCGAACTTTAAAACAGTCTATCTTTTTAATTAAGGCTTTAAAGCGTTTGCCTGACGAATCTTTTAGCCGTGTCAATTCGTCGCATACAAGACCGTTAAAGTTATGTTTTTGTTTAGTCAGCCATACTATTTGTTCATAGTTCATTACAACAATTTGCGCTGAACCGTGTATTGCTTTCAAGCGTTGACTTTCCATACCAGTAGCCACTTCCATCGTGACAGGAATACCCCACTTGTCGCGCTCTTGCACCCATACTTCATTGCAGACGCGTAACGGTGCTAACACTAAAAAACGGTCAACGACACCGTCGCGCAATAACTCGCGCATGGTTTCAAGTGCGATTAATGTTTTACCTGCACCCATTGAGGCTAATAATAATGCCTTGTCGCGTTCGTATAAAAAATTAACGGCTTGTTCTTGGTAAGGTCGTAATATCATTTGGATTTTATTTCTTGAATAAAGTTGTCAACGTGTTCTTTTGACCATAAGCACGCGTAGTTCATGTTGAGTCGACGCAGGTCGTTAGCGTGAAATTGTTGTAATGTAGATAACTTACCTTTGACTTGTTTAATCTCCACGAACCATACTTCACCGCGCGGTAAACACGCTATACGGTCACATACACCTGCGTTAGAGGTTGAGCGAAACTTAAAGGCAATGCCGTCTAATTTTTGTATCTCTTTAACAAAATATGCTTCAATTTCTTTTTCCAACATAATCATTTTTCCTAAAATAAGTTGCGTAATATAAATTATATGTTACACTAAAAGTTCTAAAGGTAAACAAAAAAGGAAAATAAAATGGGATTTTTAGATGGATATGTGAATTACCGTAGAACAAGCGGTGGATATCATGAAGAAACAACTGAAGGGAAAAAATACAAATCTTTTCACGTAAACAATTTTGAATTTTTTGAAGGTTTTGGCGTTGATGAATTAAAACAACTTTTATCTAATGCAAAATTAGCAAAAGGAGATGGGTTTCACATACCTACGCAAAAAGGATATTCAACTTATTTGCCGACTTGGTATGCAGAAGCATTAATTAATCATTATTTTAAAGATGTTGATGCAGAGGTAACCAAAATGAAACGACATAAACACTACGATTTAATTTTGGCATGGGCTAATGGCGCTGTAATTCAAAATGAATACAACAATGGCATTTGGTTTGACGAGGCTTTTCCTTATTGGTATCCCGATAACAACTATCGCATTAAGCCTGAACCAAAACCTGATGTTATTGAAACTATAAATCTTTCTATTGATGAAGAAAAACTTGTTTGGAAAGCACTTTCAACGCCAAATTTAAGAATTATTTTTGACGGCGAAACAGGTAAACCCAAATCAGCAGAGGTAATCAAATGAATCATTCAAAAATAGTCGGCGGTTCTACCGCTTATCGCGTTATTCAATGTCCTGCTTCAGTCAGTCTTTCCGCAAAAATGCCACCACAACCGTCTAGCGTTTTTGCTGACGAAGGTACGCTATTGCACACCGTGATGGCTAAGATTCTTGACGAAGATGCGAGTCCGCAAGAGTTACTGGGTCTAAAGTACAAGAACCAAGAGTTCACGCAAGAGTTATTAGAAGAAAAGATTGAGCCTGCGCTCGCGTTGTTTGACGCGCTTGATGAAGAATACAAATTAGATTTCGTAGTTGAGAAAGAAGTCAACTTAGGTTCAAAGTTTGAAGGTGTGTTTGGTTCTAGCGATTTAATTGCGCGTAGTAATAAAACCGCGTTTGTTCTTGACTGGAAGTTTGGTTCAGGCATTATGGTAAACGCCAAAGAAAACTATCAAGGAATGTTTTACGCGGCGGGTGCAATGTGTACCGAAGAAACCAAGTGGGCGTTCGATGGTGTAGAGGACATTGAGATTGTAATTGTTCAGCCACCACACATTAGTCGTTGGCGCACGACACCTGCGCGTATTAAGGAGTTCTTGGACGAACTTAGTTTTGCTCTAAAAGAAAGTGCAAAGACAAACCCGACCATGAAAACAGGTAGTCATTGCCGTTTTTGTCCTGCTAAACCAACTTGTCCCGCAGTTACGGGCGCAGTTGACCGTATACTAAGTACCAACTTAAAGAGCATTGACCCAACCATGATTTCTACTTATCTACAACAAGCCGATATGATTGAAGAATGGATTAAGAGTTTGCGTGAGTTAGCGCAGACCATGTTGGAGAACAACATCAATGTCCCTGATTTCAAATTGGTAGCGAAGCGTGGTATGCGTAAATGGGTTGATGAAGCAAAAGCCGAAGCAGAACTTATTAACTTAGGTCTGCAACCATTCAAAGCACCTGAATTATTTTCCCCTGCGCAAGCAGAAAAAGAGTTGAAGAAACTCAAAAAAGAATTGCCGTCAGAACTGGTCGTATCGGTTTCTAGCGGGAATACGTTGGCTGAGTCTACAGACCCAAGACCTGCGGTTGTAACCATTGGGCTTTCGCTTGCAAAAGCCCTTTCTAAAATCTAGTCTAATCTAATCTTAAAGGTAATAATATGTCAAATGTAACTGTATTTAGTAAAGCAAATCTTCCATCTGTTAAAGATTTAGCAAAAGCATTGCAAAAAAGCGCGCAAACGCACTCTGCATCTACCAACGCCATTATTAAAATGGACAAGACAGGTCATTGGGTGTTTGGAGTTGAGTCAACTGAAATTGAAGATGATTCTTTGTGGGCGCTTAATCCGTTTTCCTTCGTGCATGGGTTTATCGCATGGGGTGATGGTGAAGTGTTGGGCGAAGTAATGACGCCTTTGCATGAGCCACTCCCTGTACCGCATGAGTGTCCGCCAAAAGCAAAACGTGGTTGGGAAAAGCAACTTGGGTTGGAAATTACTTGTATCTCAGGCGCTGATAAAGGTACTGTGTGTAAGTTTGCCACTACCTCAGTTGGTGGATTGCGTGCAGTATCCGCGCTAGGTATTTTGCTTTCTGAACAGATTGAAAAAGACCAAGAGAACCCTGTGGCTGTGTTGACTTTAGGTTCTGAGTATTACATTCACAAGTCTTACGGTAAGGTCTACACACCTGTGTTTGATGTTGCCCGTTGGGACAGCATGGATGTCAATTCGGCTTCGGAAGAACAAAAAGCAATTGATTTTGAGGAAGAAGAAGAAGAAGAAGAAGAAGAACAAAAGCCTGCGGTAGCAGTACGCCGTCGTCGTTCTAATTAAGTTCTGTAGTGCAGGCGACGTGTGTGAAGCGCGTCGCCTTTTTTTATTTTTGTTAGGGGAAAAATATGGCAGTATTGTTTATAGATTATGAAACGCGGAGTATGGTCGACTTACGCGCAAAAGGCGTGTACACCTACGCGCGCGATTTAAGTACCGAGATACTGTGTATGTCGTATGCGTTTGATGATGAGGATGTGGTAACTTGGATACCCAGTCAACCTTTCCCTGCGCACATTATTGAACACATTAAATTAAACGGCGAAATTGTGGCGCACAACGCTACTTTCGAGCGTTTAATCACCAAATATGTTTTATGTCCCGACTTTAAAGTACCTGAACCGTCCATGAATAGTTGGTATTGCACCGCAACACAAGCGCGCGCCAATTGTGCGCCTGCGTCATTAGAAGATGTAGGACGGTTTGCGGGGTTAGGTATGCGCAAAGACACGCGCGGTAATTATTTAGTCCGTGCGCTGTGTATCCCCCGCGCTGATGGCTCATTCAATAACGACTTAACGCTGATGGACGAACTGTTCGCCTACTGTGAGCGCGACGTGGCTACTATGCGCGAGTTTTACTATAACTCTCGAATGTTGTCGGCTGAAGAACTATATGATTACCACATTAATGAACACATTAATGATAGAGGGGTAAAGATTGACGTAGCCCTTGCACACGCCGCGATTGGTTACGCTGACCAAGAGTTAAAAGACGTGCAACAGTTAGTGTACGAGTTGTCAGAAGGCGTTATCAGGTCAGTACGTTCACCGCGTATGCGGGACTGGGTACGCGAGCGCGTCGGTAAGTACGCACTAAAGTTGATGGAAAAACAAGTTGATGACGAAATAAAGGTGTCTATTGATAAGTCGGTGCGCCACAACTTGTTGGTGTTAGCCGACGAAGAACCCGACCAAGTACCGCCTGTGGTGGCTGACGTAATCCAATGCGCGGACGATTTATGGGCGTCTAGTATCGCTAAGTTTCAACGGATGGTGTCGCTTGCCGACGAAGAAGATGAGCGAGTGCGCGGTGCGCTTGTGTTTTGCGGGGGTGTTGCTACAGGGCGCGCGTCCAGTTATGGTTTGCAAGTGCATAACTTTACGCGTATCTGTGCCAAGTTTCCCGAAGAAGTGCGTGCGGACATGGTAGCAGGTGCTGACCTTGTGCCGAAGCACGGTGGGCGGGTGACAGACGTTTTAAAGAAGATGTTGCGTCCTGCTTTGATTGCCGAAAAAGGCAATGTGTTTGTGGGCGCGGATTGGTCAGCGATTGAAGCCCGTGTTACTCCGTGGCTAACTAACGACCCGTTAGCAGATGACGTATTAGGTACGTTCAAGCAAAATAAAGACATTTACATTCGTGAGGCGTCCAAGATATTTAAGTGTAGTGAAGGTAATGTGACGGACGAAATGCGTCAGTTAGGTAAGATTGCTATTTTGTCGTGCGGTTTTGCAGGCGGTATCGGTGCGTTTAATGCAATGGGTAAAGCCTATAAAGTACATTTATCTGAACCTGAAGCAAAGCGGATTGTAGACGCATGGCGTCAGGCTAACCCGTGGGCTGTGCATTTTTGGACAGACATTGAAGAAGCCTATATGCGCGCTATGTACAATCGCGGTAAAGTATTTACGGTTGGGCGTGTGTTTTATATGTTTGACGGACTGCACTTGTGGTACGCCTTACCTAGTGACCGTATTCTGTGCTATCCGTACGCAAAGATTGAAAACGGTGAACTTACTTATGCTAAAGCCTCATGGAAACCATCAGCAACGGATGAACATTGGGGTCGTGCTAGATTATGGCGTGGGTTAGCGACAGAGAACATTACGCAGGCAACCGCGAACGATATTTTACGTTCGGCTTTGCGTGAGTTGTATCGTCTTAATATTCATGTAGTGCTTCACGTTCACGATGAAATTATCGTGGAGTGCGCTGAAGCAGACTCAATGCGGGTGGAAAAAGTTCTTAGCGAAGTGATGACCACGTCACCTAGTTGGGCTACTGGTTTACCCCTGCACGCTAAGACATTCGTATCGACTCGTTACGGAAAAGAGTAAAATAGTTTGATGATTTTAGACAACCTAACGAACCCACAAAAACAAAAACCCCGCTATTTGGCAATTGACGGGGTTTTCTAACCAATAACTTAACTATTAGGGATTAAAAAATATGGCTGATTTAAATTATACCTCAACCAATGCACTATCGTTCATAGATTTCTTGTCATTCTTAGCGCCTGAAGGCGAAACTTTGTTGTTGGTACAACAAAAGATAAAAAAAGACGGCTCACAGGTATGGATTCCCAACTTACCAACAAAGTATGACCCCAATGCACAGGGTGCTTGGTACGCTAATACAGGCTCTTTTATCATTGACCGTTTTGAGAATGGTAAGCCTAAAGCGTCCAAGTCTTGCTGTACTCATGTGCTGTGCATGGTGCTTGATGACATTGGTACGAAGTCCAAGACACCGCCTCTTGCACCGACATGGATTATTGAAACGTCCCCCAAGAATTACCAGTACGGCTATGTGTTCAACACCGAAGAAGCCCCAACGATTGAAGCCTTTAGTACCGCGATTGTAGCGATTGCCAATGCGGGCTACACCGACGGCGGTGCAGTCAATGCGGTGCGTAACTTTCGTATCCCTAACTCAGTCAATCTTAAAAAAGGACGTAACAACTTTCTTTCCAAGTTGGTGGAGTTTACGCCTGAGCGTGAGTTTACCCTTGAGCAGATTTGCACCGCGTTTGAGGTCGACCCTGCTGAACCTGATACAGCGAAACGCATACCGATACAACTGAAAGATGACGGCGGGGACGACATTCTCTATTGGCTGTCAGATAACCAACTGATATTAGATACAGGTAATCAAGAGGGTTGGTACGGTGTGGTTTGCCCCAACTCGGATGAACACAGCGACTCCAATCCAATGGGGCGCTACCACCCAGTACACCGTTCATTCACTTGTTTCCATGAGCATTGTCAGCATATCGACTCGCATCAGTTTTTGGCTTGGACTCATGCTAACGGTGCGCCGTTACGCCAAGCAGGATTGCGTGAAGATTTACTCACTACCGTATACGCGCAAGCCGTCAAGCGTCTAACACCAAAGGGCGACTTTGTTTACCCTGATGCGCAGGTCGAACGCGTGCGACAGAAACAGCAGAACCGCATGGACAAGGAAGAATGGTACACGCGGTACGCTTTTATGACTAACAACGGTGGGTTTCACGATTTAATCGAGAACACTTTTATCCCAAGACCTAGTTTTAACGCCTTGTTTGCGCACATTCAATGTCGGTCTGTGCATACAGGCTCAATCATTCCTGCCAGTATTTGCTTTGACCAAAACCGTGAAAGTCATAACGCGATTGTAGCGAACGAATACACTTACGCATCAGGTGACGCGCCTATTTTGTCAGACGCTCACGGTGTAGTACGCGTCAATCGGTGGCGTGACGGCAGACCACAAGTAAAGCCTAACCCTAACGCGGATGTGCGCCTGTGGCTAGAACTAATGGAACGATTAATCCCTGAAGAAGTAGAGCGCGAACACGTTTTAAATGTGATGGCGTTTAAAGTACAGAACCCGAAGATAAAGATTAACCACGCCATTTTGCACATGGGGACTGAGGGTTGCGGTAAGGATACCTTATGGTCGCCGTTCATTTGGGCGGTGTGCGGTGAGAACCAAAAGAATCTTGGGCTGATGAACTGTGACTCGATGCTGTCGCAGTTTACAAACTCATTAGAGTCCGAAATCCTTATTCTGAACGAATTAAAAGAGCCTGACATTATGGGCAGGCGTGCGCTTGCCAACAAGATGAAGGAATGGATTGCCGCGCCACCTGACCTGTTAGAGATTAACCGTAAGGGTGAGAACCGTTACTATGTAGCAAACCGTTTGTTCGTACTGGCGTTCTCAAACGAAGAAACGCCTATCTCTTTATCTTCGCGTGACCGTCGTTGGTATCCGATTGAGTCCCGTATTTCGCGTTTGCCTGCTGAAAAAGCCCTTGAGATTTGGCGTTGGTATCAGCATGGTGGTTTCGAGGCAATAGCGTCGATGCTTCATGCGCGTGATGTATCAAAGTTTAATCCACGCGCTGTACCGACTGCTACACAGGCTAAAGAAACATTGATTGAGAACGGGCGTACAGAACTTGAGGAGTTGTTGGTCGGCATGATTAAAGATAGAGAGGGCGTATTCTCACACGGTGTATTAGCGACACCGCTTGTGCGGGTGTTAGACATTCTACGCTACACTTTACCTAGAACGTCGCAGATGCTACACAAAAACAGTTTGATTTCAGCGTTGCATGAGGCAGGGTGGGCTAATATCCCTAAATGCCATTCACGCAATAACCCTTCACTAAAGAATCTAATGTGCGCGCCTGAGTACGCGAAGTCATCTAAGTCAGAGTTAGCAAACTTATGGGCGGAAGTAGAACCTGTACTTGACATAGCGAACGCCACCAAGTCACAATCCGTATTAAAGTTAATCAAGTAGTAGTCTACCCAAGCGCTTGGCTTTAAGAGTATGCCGTACCCAAGCGCTTGGCTTTATCATTTATTTTTATATAAGGATTTTTTATGTCAAAAACAAAACCAAAACAATCTTCATCAGGTGCAATGAAGTATACAGATTCTTCAGCCTTGACCAAAGCGGCGGGTGTGTTAGGTCATAAAGGTGGCAGTCGTAGTAGCAACCCCAAGACATACGCCGCGCGTATCAACGGTGCGAAGGGCGGGCGGGGCAACCAGTCGTGAGCCTGTCCCCTACCCTGCCTGCGGTGGGCGGGCGTGTGCCTGAGCGAGCGAGCGGGTGGGCGGGTGCGAGCGGGCGGGCGGGCGCGCACGCACACGGGCGCACACACGCGCGCACACACGCACGCGCGCAGGTACGCGCGCACACGCAGGCGGGCGGGCGCGGGCGCGCACGCACACGCGCGCACGCGCGCGCGCGCGCTTTTAATAGCGCAAAATGTCATGTCACGAAACTGTCACAATTGATAATTCGATTATCAAGATAATAAACCGCGATTATCTCCGCGATTATCTCCGCGATAATAACCGCGATAATAACCCGTTTTAAAATACCCCGTGATAATCCGCGCATATAATCCTCGTGATAATGTAGCCGCATAATACCCAAAATTAATACCCCTAGATAATGATAGTTAATATTATTTATTCTATTATCTATTTTAATATCCATTATATTATCCCCGTTATTAATAACCATAATATTATTATATATTAATTATTCTATTATTGCACACCGTGTAATATTATTTATTATTAGCATAATCTCCACGTATTAATAATTAATACATTATTTCGATTATCTCGAAGTTTGCAATTCGCGAAGTTAGACCAGCGCGCGGTTTCTTGTTTGTCACCTAAATAACAAACGTTTGTTTGTGGGACGTATTACAGACAAACACGAACCGTGCGGGCGTCGCGGTCTGGTCACTTATTTGTTACGCGGTGCGCCTATCCGTAATCTTTTTTGATACAATTGAGGCGCAGTACATTTTTTTTAAATTTAACTAATTAAGGGAGTTTTTAAGATGGGGAAAATTAAAACGGTTTATAACTATAACTACCGCCTAACGCCTGTTAGCGACTTAATGCTAGGTTCTAAAATCACGGGTGACGCTATCGCGCGGACTGCGGTCGTTAACGCAGTACGGTTAAACCTAAAGGCGGACGCGTACGCGCACGCGCACCGCAACGAATGGAATCCGCGTTTCCGCTATCTCACTAAAGCGATAGATTGGCTCGCTATCGACCATGAGCGCAAAATGTTAGGGTGCTACCTAGCGGAGTGCAAACAGTACGGCGGGCGTATGGGCGTTAACAAGGCGCTAAGGAAAATTTCTAGCGACGCGGGCGCGGGTAATTTGTTGCACGGTCGCGGTTATGACATCATGGAGTCAATGTTTCCCGCATGGTCATTTTTTTGTTGTATTGATTGTGACCACGTAGGACTCGCGGGCGACCAACGTACGCGCAACGACGGCGAGCCGTTGTGCGAGGACTGCGCGACCAATAGTTACTACTACAATCCCGAAGAAGATAATTACCAAGATGAACAGTACAGTTCCCCGTCGTCAATTATTGGGGAGTATCACTCCTCAAAATATAAGGTTAAACGTATCCCGTCGAAGTACGACGACCGTAAACCGCGCGTCCTGTTAGGTCTGGAGTTAGAGATGGAGTGTACTAACAATCGTGAAACCGTCGCGCACGCATTACGCGACCGCCTAAGCGATTACACGGCGCGCGACGGGCGCACGTATGACTACGCATTCTTTGAGCGCGATAACAGCATTTCGAGCGGTTTTGAGATGGTTACGTCATGGACAGGTCTTGATGTCCATGAGGAGATGATTAAGCGCGGTTTCAGCGACTTGTTAGCGGGTGCGAAGTCGCACAATACGACAACGTGCGGGCTTCATGTTCACGTCTGTAAGTCGACCATGACGACGCTACACGCGAGCAAATTAATTCTGTTTATTAATGACGCCCGCAACGCGCCAATGATTACCGCGCTCGCGCGCCGTGACAATGCGAGTTATGCGAAGTTTAGCGATAAGAAGAAAGACTTTAAAACGTGGGCGCGCCCACTAATCGACCAGACCGTGCGCGGTTATCGCGGTGACGCGTTACGCGGGTTAAACCGTGATAGGTACGAGGCGTTGAATTTTCAGGGTGACCATACCGTCGAGTTTAGATTGTTTAAAGGCTCGCTAAAATTTCAAACGATTATGGCTTGCCTAGAGTTTAGTTTTCTATCTTGGCATTTCACAAAAGACGCCTCTGTTGCGGACTTAACCGAACGCGCATTCTGTTCGTTTATTAGTCGCGACGCATGGTTAAAAGATTCGCGTTACTTGCGCCAATACTTACACGCTAAAGGCTTCAACGTCGCGTATAAAGCGCCTGCAAGCGCATTACCTAAAACAGTAGTTTCAGCAGTTTAATTTCAATCAATCAATTAATTAAGGAAAATTTAATATGTGTTTATTAGTCACCCAAATGCGCGAGAATGCGCCTCTCTCTGACTCATGGTTATCAGACTTCTACGCGTCCAATCAGGACGGTGTAGGCGTTATGTACGCGCACAATAATGAGTTAATCATTAAAAAAATTCTACCCGTTAGTGCGGCTGATTTTATTGACTTCTACCGTGCGGAAATTCAGGGTAAACGGTGCGCGTTTCATTTACGTATGCGCACTCATGGCGCGACGGATTTAATCAATTGTCACCCGTATAAACTGTTAGACCGCGACGCGCACGGCGTAGACATGGCGCTCATGCACAATGGCATCTTATCGACGGGTAACGCCCGCGATACGACCAAGAGCGATACTTGGCATTACATACGCGACATTTTGCGCCCGTTGTTAAAGTCAAACCCTGACTATGCTTTTACTAAGGGCTTCGCGGACTTAGTCGGCGCGCATATCGGGTTCAGTAATAAATTCGTGATTATGGACTCCCGCGGTCGTATGGCGCACGTTAACAAGTCGGCGGGCGTTTACTATGCGGGTTTGTGGTTATCGAACACCTACGCTTGGACTGCGCCCGTTGAGGCGTCGCGTAAATTCAACAACGACCGCGCATTACAGATTGAACAAGCAAACGGCGCACCCGTCATTAAAAAGTATCAATCTTGGACTAAGGGCGGGAAATGGTCGACGGGCGGTTATAACGGCGGTTATAACGGGTATTGGACTGATGAGGACGACGACCGTTATTACTCTGATACTATCGCGACCGCGACCGTTAAAACGCCTCATAATAAATTTACGCCGTCTTCGTCGTACGTTAAACCCGTTAGCGCGCCCGTTGCGCCCGTTGCGCCAGTCGCACAATACGACCATATCGCTTACGAGATTGACGCGTTAATGGACGACATGGACGACGTGCAACTAGAGTATATGTTTACCGAGAATCAGGCGTACGCGTTCGCCAGGGCGTACGGGTTAGACACTTTCGGGGACTTAGTCGCTATGGCGTTAAATGATGAACAAACTATCGGACTAGTTAACCGCGCCGTGTTAGCACCCGATAGCGTGGCTAGTGAATTAGGTCTGGTTAAACTGAAGTCGTGATAATCCATTTTGATTAACTTTAAACCCGCCATAATACGGCGGGTTTTTTTATGGGCGTAATAAAATTTGTTTTACAGACGTGTATAAATTGATTTTAAAAAACTATCTACGTTTTTTTATGCACGCCTGATAATTTGAAATTTTGCGGGCGGGCGTCATTTTGGGAATTATCACGGGGTTTTTTAGTAGGGTAGTAGGGCGCGATTGTATAAAATCAGGGCGGTTTTTTTTATACTTTGAGCGGTTAGTGGATAAAATTTAAAATGCCCGTACGGGCTTTTAAATACTACTTTTTTATTTAGTAGTGTATAAATGTATATTTATTATTTAACTTCTATCAAGATATATTAGAGAATTATAGGGGTATGGCGTAGTGTATGGCGTAGTGTATGGCGTACGCCGTTGCCGACTTGAAAACACTTTTATACACCTATACTTTTAACCCCGTGTAATAAATTTTAGTTTTACGGCGCGCGTAAAATGTCGCGAGAAGTGATAAAAACCCGTGAGAAGTGGTAAAACCGCGATTAGAGAGGCGTTTCCGATAGCAGGGGATAGGGCGCTCATATTTTGCCGTTTACGGTGCGGTTTGCCGTGCAATAGTTTGCTATCAGGGCGTAATAGTTTGCTATCAGGGTAGCCTCGCGCCTCTCAATTTTTTATTTTAAAACCCTAAAATACCGTGAAAACGGGTAAAAAACCGTAAAAAACCCTAAAAAACGCCTAAAAACCCCCAAAATTCTGCAATTTTGCCATTTCTTGCACCGTTTTGGTGTCCGTGTTATAATCGCTCTAGAGAGCGATTACAGAAAACGGCGCGCGGTGCGGGCGGTGCGCGGTGCGCTCTCGGCGGTGCGCGAACGGGCAAAATGCGCGCGGAATTTTGGCTAAAAACAATTTTTTTGAGCCTCTACCCACCGTTTTGGGTGACGTGAAAGAAAACCGACTATTAAGTGAAAATTGACCCTATTCAGAAAAAAGCCAAAATAAAAAAAGCCAAAAAAAATTTTTTAGTAAAAATAAACTGTAATAAAATGTATTACATTATTTAACAGTCTTGCAACCGTTGCGATTTCAGCATAAAATCAAACGCATAGGAGAAGAATATGACACCACGATTCACACCTGATGCCCTCTTTTTTACCGTCGAGCAAAAAATAGAAAAAATTCGTGCTACCGAAGAAGAACTCGCGCGTATTTATGACTCTGCTTATCGTGGTCTGAAAGGCGACGCGTTAGCGTTAGCGTCAGGATTTCACCCTATTGACTTCAACCGACTGTGCCAGTTTGACAACCGCGCAACCGACGTGGTCTTATATGCACGCGCTAAAAACGAGTCTGACATTAGTGGTGCGCTAATGAATAATGCCTTGCTAGGCGATACCAAAGCGCAAGTAACGGTACTGACGCATCTACACGACTGGCAACCTGCTAAAACAGAACAAGACACTTCAAACGAAGTACGCATTGTGGTAGAAAATGCGCAACCCGTAAAGAAAATTAACACGCCGACATGGTAACTAAGACCGTAGTTCTGCCTGAACTGCACGACGGACAAATCGACCTATACAATAAAGGGGGTCGTATAAATGTAGTGCGCGCAGGACGACGGTTTGGTAAATCTATTTTTGCGGTGTGGCTATCATGTAAAACTTCGCTTGAAGGCAAACAGGTCGGTATTTTCGCACCTGAGCATAAACAGTTAGCCGAACTGTGGGACAACATACGGGAAATATTAGACCCCGTAATTAAGTCAGCCAACCGTAATGACGGCGCGATAAAAACTATCACCAAAGGGAAAATTGACTTTTGGACACTCAATGATAATGAACTCGCAGGTCGCGGTAGAAGTTACGACCTTGTAATTATTGACGAGGCGGCGTTTACTAAAAGCCCACAGATGAAAGACCAAATTTGGTACAAGTCAATTAAACCGACCATGTTGACCACACGCGGTATTGCGTGGGTGTTCTCCACACCCAACGGCGTAAACCCCGACAATTTTTTCTATTCAGCCTGTCACGACGACATTATGGGCTTCGAGCAATTTCACGCGCCGTCTTTAGCCAATCCGTATGTACCGCCTGAAGAAATTGAGTTAGAACGCCTACGCCAACACCCGCAAGTATTCCAACAAGAGTATTTGGCGGAGTTTATTGACTGGCGTTCAGTCAACTTATTATCTATTGACTGTTTATTGATTAATGAACAGCCAGTCGACTACCCTGCTACTTGCGACACCGTGTACGCGGTAGTGGATTCGGCAATGAAGTTTGGTAAACAATATGACGGCACGGCGGTAATCTATATGTCGTTAAACCGTCTAGCACCGCACTTATTAACTATTTTAGACTGGTCAATCATTTCAATAGATGCGGCGATGTTAGAACATTACATTCCGTCCGTCTTTGAACGACTTGAGGAGTTAGCCGTACAAACTAAAGCACGCTACGGTGTGACAGGGTTGTTCGTTGAGCCGAAGGGGTCAGGTATTGTGATTTTGCAACATGGCTCGTACAAAAATTGGCAAACAATTGAGATTGAGGAGAAGTTTGTGCAGATAGGTAAAGATGACCGCGCTATGAGTATTGCAGGCTATCATGCCACAGGACGCGTAAAAATTAGCGCCTACGCGTACGATAAAGTGCTACCATTCAAGGGTGCAACGCGTAACCATTTGATTAGCGAAATATCCAACTTTAGACTGGGCGACCCTGATGCAATAAAACGCTCTGATGACTTGGTAGACTGTTATATTTACGCTGTAGCGCTCGGCTGTGGTGGTCGACTAGGCTTTTAGTGTGTGGTATATTGTGTTTTTAGGGGGTGAGAAATGTCACAAATAGTAATTAATGGGTCATCAGCGCTGACTAGCAGTTTACAATCCATTTTAGACGCTACCGAAGTTGAAGTTGGCACGGAAGCGGGCTATGAACTATGCAAGAAATTATGGCTTTTTCTACCCCTATCTAGCAAAATCGTTGAAAAACCTGTTGTTTTAGCCTTGAGTAAACCGCGTATTGTGACGGTTTCGGCGCACCCAAAAGAAATGTTGATTAAAGCGTTCAATGCCGAATGGCGCGCTTTAGACGCAACAAATTTAATTCGTGACGTGACGTTTATGAAACGCGCCTACGGGGTATCGGCAATCGTATATGGTGCAGAGAACATACCAACTGACCAACCAATAAGCCCGTGGGAGTTACCTTACTTAAATCTATACTTCAATAAGTTAGACCCGCTAAACTTAGCAGGCTCTGTTGTAACTAATCAAAATCCAAACGCGGTTGATTTTCAACAACCTTTGCAATATATCACGGCGGCAGGTCAAGCGTATCACCCTAGTAGGTCATGCGTAGTATATGCCAACACACCCGTTTACTTACAATACCAATCTTCGGGTTTTGGTTTTACAGGACGTTCAGTATTCCAACGCTCGCTCTACCCTATTAAGTCCTACATACAGTCGATGGTGACTGACAATCTAGTGACCTTTAAGGCAGGATTATTAGTCGCCAAAATGAAGCAGTCGGGTTCAATCGTGAACCGATTGATGCAAGAGTCGGCTGAGATTAAACGGGCTATCTTGCAACAAGGTGCGACAGGTAACGTATTAAGTATCGGACTTGATGAAGATATTGAAGCAATCGACATGAAGAATACCGATACAGCAATGACCACAGCGCGCAATAATATCTTGGCAAATATCGCGGCGGGTGCAGACTGCCCTGCTCAACTATTAAAAGATGAAACTTTTACTTCAGGGTTTTCTGAAGGCGACAACGACGCGATGGCGGTGGCTACCTATATTACTGGTGTGCGTAACGACATGGACAGTTTGTTTGCGTTTTTCGACAAAATTGTGCAACACCGTGCGTGGAATCGTGAGTTTTTTGAGGCTATTAAGTCTAAATACCCCGAAGCCTATGAAAAAATGACTTATGAAGAAGCGTTTTACTCATGGCAAGACGCGTTCCATACTGCATGGACGCCAATGATTGAAGAATCGCCAAGCGAAAAAGTAAAGACTGAAGAAGTAAAACTTAAAGGTATGACCGAAATTTTGCGCACCCTACTCCCTGTAATGGACTCCGAAAACAGAGCGCGAGCGATAGAATGGGCGCAAGATAATATCTCAGAAATGCAAGATATGTTTAGCACCACAATGCAACTCGATATTGAAGCCTTAATGGACTACGAGCCACCCGAAGGCGTAATCTCCGAAGATAAACTTCCTGCGCCACCAAGATGACCTTTTTTCAAGTTCTTACACTTGCTATTGCGGACATGGTGTCGCATGGGTTTGACGGCGCTTCGCGCGTTGAGCATTGGATATTCGAGATAAAAAAATCCTTAAAAACGCAAGTTTTACCGCCACGCGATTTAGAACAAATGGTGTACCGTGCGCTAACAAACACTTTCGAGCGCACTTTGCGCACCCACAGAGGTCGCCACGCTTTAACAAATAAAGTAATTGTTTCGCAAATGACACCGCAACTGCGCACCGAAATGAACAAACGCATGATGGCTACTATGCAATTATTGCAAGCGTCGCGCGATGAAACTTTAGCGAAAGTAGTGCGTAATTTTACTGGTTGGGCGACTTCTATACCCGAAGGTGGTACGGCACAGGCAAAACAGCGTGAGGAGAAAGCCCGTATTCGGCGCATCTTAACGCGCATACCTAACCAAGAAAAACGCATTATTTTAGACCAATCGTACAAATTAAAAACGGCGATGGACGACCTAATTGCAAAAGAAAGTGGCGCTATCGCCGCGAAGTGGTATGACAGAGGCGAACACGACATTACCTATGACGCACGAAAATTGCATTTAGACCGTAGCGGTACTATTTTTACTATCCGTAACAGTTGGGCGCATCAACAAGGGTTGATTAAAGCACCAAATGGCTACACCGACGACTTTGAAATGGTCGGCGAATTTCCATTTTGCCAATGTCATTACGAATATTTTTATCGAATTGAGGACTTACCTGAACAATTTTTAACCGTTACCGCAAAAAATGTCTTAAAATCAAAGAAATTTATGAGGAAATAACGTGCCTGCCATTAGCGAAAAACAACGTCGATTTTTTGAAGCCGTCACCCACAATCCTGCTTTTGCTAAAAAAGTAGGTGTTCCTCAGAGCGTCGGTAAAGAGTTTACTAAAAAAGACTTCCAAGACGAACTAAACGAAATTAAAGAACAAATTTTGGCGTACAAAAATAGTCCGCTAAACGCTGTTGCTACCCCACTTGAAAAACCCGACGACGCTGACCCGTGTCGGGAAGATTATAAACAATTAGGCATGAAGGAAAAAGGCGGTAAAGAAGTTCCTAATTGCATACCTGAAGAAGATGCCAAAGAAGATAGCGAAGCGTGGCAGAATAAAGAAGGTAAGAATAAAAACGGTGGGCTAAATGAAAAAGGTCGCGAGTCCTATAACAAGGCGCACGGCGGTCATTTAAAAGCACCACAAAAAGAAGGTGGTAGGCACGAGTCGTTCTGCGCGCGCATGAAGGGCATGAAGTCTAAATTAACTTCGTCTAAAACGGCGAACGACCCAGACTCAAGAATTAACAAATCATTACGCAAATGGCATTGCCATGAAGATGCGCAGATAGAACAAAACCTCTCCTCTAGCCCTATGCCTATTAATAAAGACGCGGGCGTAATGGGTCGGGCATCAGGTATTTTATTTATGACCGACAAAGGTGAGATACTATTCTTGCGCAGAGGTAACGGTAGTGATTATCCTAATCATTGGGCGGTTTGCGGTGGTCATCAAGAAAAAGGCGAAACATTAGAAGAAGGCGCACGACGCGAGTGTTTTGAAGAAACAGGTATTAAGTACAAAGGCGACTTAGAACTTTTACATGATGACGGTCAGTTTGCTACCTATTTAGCGCGTATTGGCGAAAGATGCGACGTTAAATTAAACTACGAACATACAGGCTATGATTGGGCGGACGCCGAAAACCCACCAATGCCAATGCACCCTAGTTTGTATAACACATTAAAAATTGTATCTGCGGATACTGAACTAGATGTGGCAGAATTAATTTCAGAAGGTCTTTTGCCAAGCCCACAACCCTATTCCAATATGCACTTGTTAGATATTCGTATCACAGGTACAGGCATGGCTTACCGTAGTTCAATTTCGGAACACGTTTGGCGTGACCCTAGTTTGTATTTAAATGACGAATTTTTACGTCGCTGTAATGGTTTGACAGTTATCCGTGACCATCCTGATTCGGCTGTATTAAATAGTAAAGAATTTAAAGACAGAGCAATTGGCTCTATATTATTACCCTATATTAAAGGGGACGAAGTATGGGGTGTTGCTAAAATATACGACAACGATGTGATGGAAGAAATTTTAGAAGGCGACATTTCTACCTCACCATCCGTAGCGTTTGACAATAGTGCGCAAAATGTTACACTTACTACAGAACAAGGTGAGCCACTATTAATTGAGGGCAAACCTTTTCTGTTAGACCACATTGCCATAGTCACTAAAGATAGAGGTGGCAAAGGAGTGTGGGATAAGGGGGGCGATGCACAAGGTGTTTTACTTAACAACAAAGAGGAATTTAAAATGGATGCTAGCAAAATTGCACCTGTGGCAGACGCTTCAGGAGATAAATTAGATGCTATTCTTAATGCCATTACTGGACTAGCAGTTAGAGTCGACGCAATGGAAAAGAATATGCCTGCTGAACCTTTAATGAAGGCGGCGGATAAAAAACGTAAAGATGATGACGACATGAAAATGTCGAAAAAAGATGACGACGACGACATGAGAAAAGATGACGACGACGAGGAAGATGTTCCGCCATTCATTAAGAAAAAAGCGAAAAAAGATGACGACATGATGGACGATGACGACATGAAGAAAGATGACGCTGTTTCTCGTTCAGATAAAAAACGTAAAGACGCACACGGCGTAGCCGAAAAGCCATCAGGCGAAATGCGTTTTGACGAGGAAGAAGAAGCCGAAAAGAAAAAAGAAGCGAAAATGGACGAAGATGACGAAAAAGCCATGAAAAAAGATGAAGAAATGGCTCACATGGCTGACGCACAAGCCAAAGCCGATGCTGTCTATTCCGCTTTTGGTAAATCCGCTACACGTCCTTTAGACGGTGAGAAACATACTGCTTATCGTAAGCGTTTGTTAAGAGGACTTCAGTCTTATTCTGATGCCTATAAAGATGTCAATTTACTTGCTATCAAAGACGAAAAACTTTTAGATATCGCTGAAAAACAAATTATGGCTGACGCTTTACAATCCGCTAAGTTTGCTATGCACATTCCTAAAGGCTCTTTGTATGAAGTAAAGAAACAAGATGCTTCAGGTCGTACAATTACCTCTTATAAAGGACACATTTCTGCGTTCTTAGATGAGTTTAAACTTGAACCAATGAGAGCAAAAAAATGGTTCACTAACAACGTCGAAAGGAACTAAGCCATGAGCAATATTTCTATCAACCCAATGTTGACAACAAACGCAAAAGGTTTGTTTAATGTTAACTCAACAGGATTTACACAGGGCGATGCTTTAGACGACCCTGCGGTTAAATTCCAATTGGCAAGTGGTTTTATTAAGTCAACTGAAACATTGCCATTGTGGGGCGGTTTACCAATTTTTGAAAACATTGTTTTACAAACAACAACTCCATCTTCAGGTGTATTAAATGGTGCAATTGGTAGAGCAACAACTATTGCAAACAGCACAGGTATTTGCGTTTTCAACCAAGCCTTTCAAGGTATTACAACTCCACAGTCTACTACACCGCAATATACAAGTGGTATGACTGTTAACTTCTATAGATTTGGTTCTTTAGCACGTATTCCAATGCGTTTAGACCCTGCTTTAGTAAGTTTAGATGGTAGTTTAATTACTACTGACGTTATCTATGATTTTACTAATAACTGGTTAACTGCTTGGGTAAGCGGTGCTGTATTTCCAGTTAATATTTTAAAAATTAGTACAACGGGTAACAAAACAGTCAGTTACGACCCTACAACAGGGTTTGCTAACTGGGTTTATAACGAATATGTAGCACTTGTGCAAATTTAAGGGGAGTATATTATGTCAGGTTTCGCACCATCATACGTCACAGTAAACCCACATCACATGATGCCTGAATTAATCATGCAGTATTCTCTTGCGTCAGGTGCTTTCAGTACCTTAGCAACAGAAAACCCAATGGTTCGTCTAGGTGAAGGTGATTTGTATGTTTACGCTAAAAAAATTCAGTTAACCACACAGGTTTCTGCTAATCAATCTACTGCAAATAGTTTGCCAAGTGCATCTATTATTCCTAGTATGATTTCAACTCCAACATATAGATTGCAGACACGCTCTCAGTATGATGGCTTTGACGAAGCGGCGACTTCTAATTGGAACTATTCTTTACCACAAGCAATGCGACTCGCGGCGCGTCAAGGTATTGCCCAACAATTACGCAATTCTTTATTGTTCGGATACAACCCTGCAAACGGCGAAGGCTTGCTAAACACTAACGGCGCAACGACTCAAGTTTTACCTGCTGACACCAACGGTGCAGTTGGGTATCAAAACTGGGATAGCGGTCAGTTGGCGCAGTATATGCTCAACATGATTGCGCAGTTAAAGCAACGTACTTATCAAGTAGGTACGCCATTACGTTTCGTGTTCTTAGCACCGCAACAGTTTATTACTCAAATTACTTATTCAGGCGTTGTTCAGTTAACACAATTCCAAAGAATCGGCGCAGGTGTACAGACTGCGGCGGGTGTTGTTGAAACTGTTGCTGAGTGGGCAGGCGGCGACGATGTATCTTTCGCTGTGGACGATACACTTATCGGCGCGGGCGCAGGTGGCTCAGATGCAATTATTTTAATTGCGCCTGAATTGAAAGTAATGAATGTAAATAACACGCTCAATACCAACATTTTTGCTACTTTAACACCAAACCAAACGGCAACTTCTGTGATGTTAACAGACGTCGCCGCGCCTACTGAAATTCCAACGCCAATCGCTGACGGCGGAATTACTACTCTGTATACAATGCGTTCTACTTCAGGTTGGACACTCAGACCTGAAGCGTTAACAATTTTGTCTGCTGTATCGCACTAAAGGTCGTAAAATAAAAAGCCCGCTTCGGTGGGCTTTTTTTATGCTATGATTTAAATACCCAAGTGAAGATGGGTAAATGTTTTTCAATGGGTGGCTCTGCCATTAAATTGGAACTTCACCTTTGTCACCCGCCCCTAAAGGGAGTAATGATGACTAAATTGTATATCGCCAATTGCACTAAACAAGAGGCTTTTTTTGAATACTCAGTTCCTGAGAACCCAAAAAGATTTGCTAGACCTATCCGCGCAGGCAGTCAAGTAGAGATAGAAAGTACGCCTGATGTTTTAAACTATATTATTGGACAACATGAACGATACGGATTCACCGAAGTTTCAAAGATTAATAAAGGTTTTAGCGGTTTATGCTATCGCTTTGACAAGCCTATCAGTATTAATGCTATTGAAGCAGGTTTAAGCCAAAACGAACAAGATATGATTGACCGTGCTTTAGAAGCGCGGAAGATTCAAGCCGTTGTTTCAGATGCTCAACTTAACCGAGTAGCGCAAGAAGGCGGACTACGTCAAAAAGCCAATTTGGAAGTAGAAGTTGTTGAAGAAAAACGCAATTTCGCAGATAATGAAGATAAGTTTGAGCAAATAATTACTGTTCAAAAAGAAGGCATTGAACCTAAACCAAGAAGTAGAAGAAAAGCATGAGCGTATTGCCCACAATACCAACACTCGCAGGATACATACAATTTTGTAGAGAAGTTGTGGGCATACCCGTTACTGTTTTACCCGACGATAGCATACAGTTTCCTATATCATACGAAACTGCTTTAGAGTGGATACCTTTAAATTATCTCACGATTATGTCACCTAAGATGGCAGTTTTGTGTACTTACAATTGGGGTGCGTCGGTTTTAATTAATTGGGCGCAAGATAATATTAATGCCGAACCACCCGCTAATCGTTTCTTTGCAACAGCGCGGTCAAGTTACGGCATTAACAATTTCGTTGCGGGTGTCATTGAAGAAGCGCACGACCAAAATACTGGCGAAATGATTGCCGTGCCTGATAGCCTTAAAAATTTATCTTTAGTAGATTTGCAACGGTTAAAAGACCCTTTTGGTAGAACTGCATTAAGTATCATGCAAAGTATCGGTACAAATTGGGGGCTGACATAATGCACATAGAAATTGGCGTTCACCACACAAAAGAGCCTTACAGTAAGTTGTACACTACCGATTTGGCAAATATTTTAGAATCTAAATACGGTTTATTTTCTAATTTTTCAACTATGTACAAAGGTGACATTACCGAAGCCTTAGCCGATTCTTTAGCACAGGCTACCGAAAATGTTTTTACTTTTAAAAGTCTATTTAGTAAAAAAAAATCTGACCCGTATGCTCAAGGATTAAAAACCATAGAAAATCTTTTTAAAGAATATATCGACAACGAATGGTTGGCGGGAATGGCTAGTGGCGTACCTACTTTCGATGCGCTACACGGATTCTCTCGCGTGTCTAATCGGTATTCGTATGTCAGACGCCCATCTTTTAAAGATACAAGCACTTTGCGCAATAACATTAAAGTGACTTTAGAGCAGGATGATATTACATGACTAGCATCGCCGAATCTACGTTAGGAAAAACTTCGTTAGGTTCTGCGATGGAAGCGGGCGTTAATACCATATCGGGTACACAAACATTAACTTTTGATTTGTATGTGCGAAAAGTAAGCCCTACCGACGGTACGGTGTACTGGGTTAACGCCACGTTATTAAATAGTTTAGCAGGTACTTACAATACGGACGATTACAATACTGACCCTTATAATCAAGGCGCATATAAAATTGCTGACATTCCGTTAAGTATTGATGTGCAAGGCTCTTTGCATTTGACCTCTCAACTACATCAATTAGAAGATAGAACGGTTGCTTACATTAAAGCCATTTTTACTTCTTTACAATTCATACAATCTTTCACCATAACAAACCCTCAGCAAATGTATATTTGTTCGTACCCGTCGGAAGAAGGCGGTGTTTTGCGGTTTGGTTTTAGCGAACGTATGCCTTTCTATCAACAGTCGGGTGTATGGCATTACATGGGCGATACGCTATATGCCCAAATGAGTACGCAGATAATAGACTCGTTAGCCGATTTTGATTTGGCAACACAAACTGTTTCTAATAGTTTGCCTATTTGGTTAGCCTTAGAGCAACCTATTGCTGTTTACCCTAGTTTTTTAGTGCCTCAAAATCTAAGACCACCCTTTATTGTGGCTCATGTAGACCCCGCACAAACAGTAGCGTTAGCACAAACCACTTTTATTAATTCAATATCTAGTAGTTATCAATTGACCAAAGACACGGTGCGAATAAGTATGTTTGGGCTAAATAACAATCAGGCTATTGACTTTATGAACTATGTGTTTCAATATACATTAGATACCGAAATAATGGGTTTAATGAATATGCCAATTATTCAAGACCAAAAGTTAACGCAACCTGAATATAATGTCATAGCGAAGAAAAAAGAAGCCGTTTTTGAGGTAAACTACTACCAAAGCAGGGTGCAAGATATTTCTAGGCAATTAATTTTAAAAGCATTTATTACGGCAACACCAACGGATTTACCAACTTAGGAGAATAAATTATGGCAATCGGAACACCAATACTCCCTTCTACATTAGGCGCAGTCATTGTAGCAGAGGCATCAAATACTATTTTAAATATTACGACTAAAACTTTAGTTAAAGCATCAGGTGGTAGAGCAATGCGTGTTTCTGTTGTTGTTGCAGGTAGCGCTGTTGGTGCAGTTTATGACCAAGTATCTTTAACTGTTGATGCGACAAAACAAATTTTTTCAATCCCCGTCGCGTTGGGTAGTTATGCTATTAACTTCCCTTGCAAAACTGGTATTTTAGTAGTGCCACCAACAGGCGGAACTGTCGCTGTATCATTTTGCTAATTAGGAGATTGTTATGTCAATCAATATCGTAACGGTCAATGTTACACAAAATATAGCGCCTACCCCAAATCAGTTGCAACGCACAGGCGCGTTGATTTCTCAAGGCGCAACAAACTTGCCAACAGGCACGTCAGCCCTTTTGTATCAAGCATCGGATTTAACTGCGATATTGGGAAATGCAATTGCAATTACCAATTTGGTATGGTCAGCAGGTAAAGCAACTGTTACGTTAAATGCACCTCATGGCATCATTATTGGAGATTCTATTTTAGGAATTGTTTCAGGAATGACTCCTACTGGTTACAACGGCACTTGGTTAATTACCTCAACAGGTACAAATACATTCCAGTACACAGTCGCTAACTTTGGTGTAGCAACAGTTTTTGGCGTATACACAGAAGAAGATACGCAAGAATTAATTGCAATGGTAACAACTTACTTTGCTCAAGGGTCACAAAATGCTGTATACGTTCTTGAACTAGGAGATGGAACACCTGCTGAAGGTGTTGTGGCACTAAGCACATACATTAACGACCCTGCAATTCAATTTTATGGCTATGTTTTACCTTATACTTGGGCAACAGAAACAACAGCAGTTACTTTAGCAAGAAATCATTCTTCTACTACAGGGCTTGTGTATTTTTGGGTATCAGTAACAAATACGCAATATTCAATTTGGTCAGGTATTAAGTCAGTCATTTTAATGTATTACGACCCAACAGTAACACCTGCAACAGAGTTTGCTATCTGTTCAATGTTTTGGGTGGCAATGAATTACAACCCAAGCAATACCAACAAAGTAACCCCAATGGCATTTAGTTATGTCGTGGGAGTAACAGCACCAGTTTTAACTAAAGCAAAGCAACAAACTTTAAAAACTAATGATGTAAACTACATTGGTACGGGTGCAGAAGGTGGCATTTCAAATACAATCGTTTTGTGGGGAACAACGGCTGATGGTAGAGATTATACATATTGGTATAGTGTTGATTGGGTTCAAATTAACATTAATCTTGATTTGTCTAACGCTATTATTAATGGTTCTAATAATCCTATAAATCCTTTGTACTATAACCAAGATGGTATCAATCGACTACAAACTGTAGCACAAGGTACTATGAACTCAGGCATTAGTTACGGTTTGGTTTTAGCGCCCGCAACTGTTCAAGCCGTACCGTTTGTGACGTATGTTAAAGATAACCCAAGTGACTACCCTATCGGTAAGTATGCGGGTCTGTCAGTAACCTACACACCTAATCGTGGTTTCATTGAAATTATCTTTAATGTCAATGTAACCGACTTCATTCAAGCATAATAATGATTTGTTATCAAATTACCAATTTAGTTACAGGCAAGCGCTATATAGGCTTAACCACCCTTTCTTTGGAAAAAAGGTGGTTAAGACATTTAGTAAATTCCAAAGTAAGAAACACCGCTTTGTATTCAGCAATAAATAAATATGGGGTTGATAATTTTACTATTGAAGAACTTGCATCGGCAAAATCGTTAGAAAATTTAAAGTTGTTAGAAATTAATTTAATTGCGCAAGAAAAAACATTGACGCCTAACGGCTACAATATGACTATAGGCGGTGATGGGGGTCATAATGAAAAACATATGCAAAAATTAATTGCTTTACATAAAGGCGTTAAACGGTCAGAAGAACATAAGAAGAAAATTAGTAAATCAATGACAGGCAAAAAAAGACCTGTTTTAACAGAAAAATTTACACAAGAGGGGAATCCTTTTTACGGAAAAACGCATTCGGCAGAAACAAAAGCCAAAATGCGCGAGAGTCGTTTAAAGTATTTGCAATCTAAAAAACAAGCAAAAGCACTTATTAATTCTTTAAAGGAGAGTCATCATGCCTAATCCTCTTGTCCCACAGGGAACGATTAACCGACTACGGGGGTCGGTTGTTTATACAAACAATCAAACATTAAACATCACCGCCGCGTATCTTGCGCGCGAAGCCATTAGTATTGCTTTTGAGGGCGACGCAGGTATTTTGTTACCTACTTTAACAGGTGGTGTGACAAGCCCTGAGCCGTACCAAATGGCGAACGTGGTGATTCATATGCTGAAGTCGCAGTCGTTGGCTAACGTCTACAAAACGCAATTTGAAACTAACACCAACGTGGGCGACGTGCGCATCATTACCGACGCTTCAACGCTTGGCGATTATCAATTGAATAACTGTATCCTAAAAGGCGTGTCTGATTTAGCCTTTGACGGTTCAACAGCGTTGTTTCAGGTAACATTGTCAGGAATTTATTATGTAAACAGTAGCCTTTGGTCGGCTATTTAATTTTAACTAAGGACGCAAAGTGAAGATTGCAAAAAACTTAAATCTTGTTGTACCTATCGGTGACGAAGATAACCGAATGTATGTTCATTCAACACCAATTTCACGAGTGGTGTTTGAAGAATATTTTTTGGTTATCTCTAAAACCTTTACCGCTATTTTTTCTGAAGGTTTAGGCGCTATTACGGGGTCGCGTATTGCCAGTTTAATGTTGCGTCAAGTTGCGCAAGAAATAGGGCAATGGGAAAAAGTACAAAAAGGTTTGCTAAACGAAATTAACCGTTTAACAAACGTCGTGATGCTTGGCGATAATGGTTGGACTTCATTACCTTTACAGCATCTTTTAGATAAAAAAATGTTGAGCGAAGATGATATTTTTGACATTCAGGGGGAATTAATTTTTTTTACCTGCGTACATTCGGTCAACAAACGAAATCAGATAGAGGAGATGATGAACGCGGCGAATGGTCTTTGGGGGTCGTCAGTCACATCATTAACCTGTACGGAATATCTAACTTCATTACCGACATCGACAGAGGTAGAGAATACTGGCGCGACGGCGACCACCTTATCAGTTCCGTCCTAGACTATGCAATGAGCGACGGTTTTGCTAAGTTGTTTGAGGACGTTGATGTAGACTATAAATCGTGCGCATTGGAATTTAGGCAACGGTATATTTTAAACGCACTTAAAAGGACTTTTTAAATGGCAAATGCAATTATTAATGTTGACGTTAATGACTCGCAATTTAAAACGCTTCTTACTAACGCTGAAAAGTACAAGAAAGCCGTCGAATCTTCTAACAAAGCGTGGAAAACTGCGTCGCGTTCAGCGTCGCAGTTAAACACACAGATTAAATACCAAGCCAATTTATATAAACAAGTTTTTGCGGGCATGGCTAAATATGTAGCCAACGACGTAAAATCGTTGGTTAACAATCAAAAACGTAACAATCTTATTAAGCACCAAATTAATATCCACAAACAAGTGCTTGTGGGTATGGGTAAATATATCGCTTACGATATGAAAGCCTTAGCAAATGGTGTGCGCCGTAATGTTCAATTAGGGAAAACACTTGACTATATGCGTCGTATTGCAATGTATGCGGGCGGGGGGATAGGACGCGTTGGGCGATTTATTGGTGGTGGTGGTGGAAGCGGTGGTGGTGGGCTAGGTGGCGCTATGGGTAGCGGTTTTATTCTTCTCTTTAGGGCTATAGGTACTTTTGTAAGTACGGCGTTACGTTTTATGCGTATGTTGACAGGGGTTGGGCTAGGAGTGGCTACAGCAGGGTTTTTTGGGGCTAAAGGGCTTACGCAAACTGCAAGCGATACGCGACGTAGGTCATTAGAATTAGGCACGTCGGGGGGTCAATTAAGAGCGTCACGTTTCGTGTATGGCAGATACTTTGATGTAGATAGCCCACTTTCGGCTATTCAAAATGCGCAAACTAACCCCGATGACCGTCGAATACTAACAGGGCTTGATTATGAAAATCGAAACCCTACCGAAATTTTACCGCAATTAATTGATAAATTTGTTCATATTTTTCAACGTGACCCGCGTAATGCTACTGCAAATTTAGAAGCGGCAGGGTTATCTTCTTCAGGGCTTACTTTTGAAAACATTGCTCAAATGGCTCGTCTACCTGAGTCAGAGCGTTTAAAAGCACGCGCCGATTTTGTACAAAAAGCACAAGATTATAAAATTGGTGACGATGACTTAAAAATTGCTCAAGATTTAAACCAAAAATTTATTGATTTAACTAACACTATACAAAATAAATTGATTGATGTAATTGTAAAATTTGCACCCGATTTAATAGAATTTACGGACTCGATTATACGGTTTGTGCAATCTATCAGTAAAAAAGAATTAGAAGATGGGTTTAAAAAATTTAGCGAATTTCTATCTGAAGCATGGGTGCAAGCACAACGATTTGCTGTTGCGCTAAAAAAAATTAACGATTTTTTTGACGACCCGTTAGGTAGAAAAGCGACAGGAAAAGCCTTCGCGGACATAGTAAGACCTGACGTTAATAAACCACAAATACCTTTTAACGTACCATCTAAAAAAGATTTTTGGTCGGGTGGCGGGGATTTAATTGACAATTATATGCGCGAAAAAATGGGTTCAAGACCTAAAACGGTTACGCAAGAACAAGTATTTGGGAAAATTAATACTTACGGTCAAATGAAAAATGCTGAAAATATTGTTTTACATCATACTGGCGGTAGAAGTGTTGAAGGTGCTATGGGCGCGTTTAAAGAACGCGGTACGGGTACACAGTACATTGTTGACCGAAACGGTAACATCACTCAACTTGCACCTGAAAACGCAATTACGCACCATGTAACGCCTAACAAAGGTATTAGTAATGCCAACTCTATTGGTGTCGAATTTGTAGGTAAAAACGATGCCGATATTACGGACATACAAAAAATAGTGGGCGCTAAATTAGTCAAAGAAATTATGGCGCGCAATCCTAGTATTAGTCAAGTTATAGGACATGGCGAACAAGCGCCCGCAGGACACAGACAGTTGACCGAAGGTTCGTCAGTATTAAACTTTATTAGAAGCGCAAATGAAATTAAAGTAACTAATGCGTCAGGTGCTTCTTTAAATGTCACATCGAGCGTTTTACAATGAACAACTTACAACAGAACTTATTTAAACTTGCTTATGAAATATCGCCTATTATTTTGACGGGCGGTATTGCTAAAGTGTCAGGGAATTATTTACCTATTGTGGCGATTACGGAAGTAGCAAACTTTACTTTAAGTCTTTTAAACGGTAAAAACCCTTTAAATTTAGATAATTTTTTTGCGCATTTTAAACCCGTTTCGGGGTCTACTTTAATTGATAATGAAGTAGGCGACTACCCTTTTGCAAATCAAAGCGTCGCGGCGAACGCTATCATTGCTAGACCTAAAAAGATTTCTATGCTGATGCTATGTCCTGCTAAAGGGTCGGGCGCTTACACTTCAAAATTAGCCACTTTTACGGCGTTAAAAGATGTTTTAGATAGTCATAATCAATCAGGGGGGACGTATATCATAGCCACGCCTGCGTATATGTATACAAATTGTATTATGACAACCATGATTGACGTATCTACTTCAGACACCAAACAAGTTCAAAATGCTTATCAATTTGATTTTGTGCAACCGTTAATTACTTTAAACCAAACGCAAGAAGTATTAAATACTTTAATGTCAAAATTAAATAGCGGGCTACCTACTTCTACTGCCACATCGGGCGTTGGCAATACGCTAGGTAATGCGGTTTCAGTAACCAATTCTATAACTAATCAAACCAGTATTGGCGGGTCAATACCTAACCCAATAAAAAATCCATGACCACTATCGTTATTTTTTCCCCGTCGACAACGCAAGCCTTTTCTTTTGGGCTTACGTTAGATGGTCAACTTTATAATGCTATCGTTACATGGAATGTACATGGCGAAAGATATTATTTAAACATTTATGATAACTATAGGCAGTTAGTTTTAAGTAGACCTTTAATAGGCTCACCGCTTGATTACGATATTAATTTAATACAAAGTTATTTTATAAGTACCTTAGTATTTAGACAGCCAACTCAACAGTTTGAAATAAACCCATGAGATATTACGATTTGGAAATATTTACTTTGGTAAATTCAAAAAGTACGCCGTTGGCAAAGTATACTTCTTTAATCCAAGGAAATACTGTAAATTCTTACCGCGGACAAACTACAAATCCTAATGCTTTAAATATAGAATTTGATGTTGGTATAGCGCCTAGTAGCGACCCCACTCAAAATTCGTATGTCAGAGTGCATGGCATACCGCTAAAAGATTTAACACAAGCCTCTAATTTTAATGGCGCTCAACTCCGCATATCAGGTGGTATGTGGAAAGGTTTGCCTCTTGCCAACTATACGCAATCAGGAGTTTTAGTCGCAGGCGTAATTTTGCAAGCCTTTGGTAATTGGCAAGGTACGCTACAAACAGTTGATTTTATCGTTTCTTCTTCGTCAAATTATTACGGGGAACAAAAAAATCTTGTTTTAGAATGGCGAAAAGATAAAAAACTAGCCGACGCATTGAGAGTTTGCCTTCAAAGAGCATACCCCGACGCCGACATTCAAATCAACATTTCAGATAGGTTAATTGCTTCGGCTGATTTAATTGAAGTTGTACCTAATATCCGCGCTCTTGCTAATTATATTTATAGGATAAGTAAAAACATTATTAAAGATGTTGCGTATAACGGGGTGGCTATTGTTTTTCCGCAAACCGACCCTAATAAAGGAAACATACGCGTATATGATAATGTCGCTTATTCGCCACCAAAACCAAGACAAATTAACTTTGAAGATTTAATTGGTCAACCAACATGGATTCGTTTTGGCACAATGACTTTTAAAACGGTGTTGCGCGCCGATTTAGCCGTAGGCGATTACATTACTATGCCTGCGCAAGCATCTCTATTGCAAGTCACGACGCCACAGTCTTATTCGCAAGATAGGCAACGGTCAGTTTTTGAAGGTAAATTTGAAATTAACAATATTCGTCATGTAGGTAATTACCGAATGAAAAGCGCCGATTCTTGGGTGACTATTATTCAAGCGAGTCCAAGATGAGTCAAGAACAAAAACTGCCCTTTTACCAAACAATTACCAATTTTGTTGATAAACAAATTGGGATTAATCTTCAACAGTTGGGGTATAACTTACCGTGTACCGTTGAAGAAATTGAAGGCAGTATCGTTACGGTTAACTTTGAGTTAACCGATATTCCGTACACTCTACCTAAAATTAAAATGCCTGTAGTTGGCTTTGAATACATACGTTACCCAATTAAAAAAGGCGATAGAGGTTTTACTGTAAGCGCAACTGCTAGTATTGCAGGGCTAACAGGTTTAGGGACAGGGACTGCAAGTCTTGTTAATACGGGCAACTTGTCTATGTTGGCGTTTGTACCACTAGGCGCAACTGATTTTTTCCCTGTCAACCCTAATTATCTTGTTATGTATGGCGAACAAGGTGTGCAAATTCGCAATAAAAGTGGCTCAGTTACTTTAACTTTAACTGATTCGGGGGTTACAATTAATGGTAACGTAAACATTGTTGGCGATGTAACCACAACAGGCGCATTAATCAATAATGGTAAAAGCGTGGGTAGTACACATAGACATTCAGGTGTTGCTATTGGTAGTTCAAATACAAACGTGCCAATTTAAGAGGAAATATGCCGAGAATATGGGGCAGGTCATACGCTGAAGATGGGACTTATACTTGGGAAAAAGTAGAAACCAACTCGTATGAGACATTTGATTACGGGTACGTTACGCAATTAATACAAGTTCTTAAACTAAGTTTGGGGGAAAGTCCTTTTTATGCTAATTACGGTATTCCCGCGCAAAAAAGCGTAATGACGCAAATTTTTCCTGACATATTTGTGACGCAAACACAGCAACAATTTTCGCCTTATTTTGCAACACTTTTAGTTGGAAAAGAACAAAATAGCGTAACCCCAATTTACAATGTAAACATTACTTTTTTTAACGGAACAAAATACAACACACAGGTATTGGTATGACGACTCCTACAATTCCACCAGTTAACGTAACGGCATCAGGTATCGTTCCTGCTAGTCCTCTCGATTTAAGAAATTTATTGATTGAGTATGTATCTGCAATCAACGCAGGGTACACCGCTAATTTACCTGCTTCATTAATTGAAGATATTGCATCGACAGACACAGGTGCATTAGTCATCCTAGACCAAGCAAGAGTAGATTTAGTTAACTCCGTTAGCCCATTAACTGCTAATGAATTTATACTAAATCAACTAGCACCAATCTACGGGGTAACTCAAGGAGTAGGCTCAAACACTTCAGTAGAGGTTCAATTTTCAGGTACAGTCGGTTTTGTAATCCCCATTGGCTTTACTGTTACTGACGGAACACATCAATATGTTGTGCAAAACTCAGTCATTGTTGAAACTGGTGGACTCTCGGCAAATGCTTTTTGTTTAGCAACTGTTGCAGGTTCATGGGCAGTACCTGCCAACACAGTTACTCAATTGGTAACAAGCGTACCTTCTACAGTTACTTTAACAGTCAACAACCCTATTGACGGCACTTCAGGTCAAACGGCTCAAACTGTTGAAGATTATAGAAGCCAAGTAATTCAAGCAGGATTGGTTACGGCTCAAGGAACACCTAATTTTTTAAGAACACAACTGCAAAAAGTATCAGGGGTACAGCCAAGATTAATTTCTATTCGGGATATTGGCTCACATCAATGGCAAATTATTGTTGGCGGTGGCGACCCCTATGCTGTGGCTAACGCTATTTTTACGGGAATGTTTGATATTTCTTCTTTGGTAGGCTCATCAGAAGATGTAGCAAGAAACGAAACAATCAGCATTAATGATTATCCTGATACCTATGTTATTAAATTTGTTAGACCTTTATTGCAGTCTACGCAGGTCAATATTGCATGGAATACCATTAGTGGCAACTTAGTATCATCAACAGCCGTAGCAACATTGGCAAATCCTGCTATTGTGGCTTACATCAACAGTATTGCAGTCGGTGTACAGCCAATCAATATTTACGATTTGCAGACAATCTTTTTAAATTCTATTAGCAGTTTAGTATCCCCTGCTTTAATTTCAGTTATCAATGTGTCAGTCTTTATTGGTGGCACTCAGATATTGCCCGTAACTGGCACAGGTGTGATTTATGGTGATAGCGAAGGCTATTTTCAAACAACAACAGGTCAAGTCGTTATTACCAAACTATAATGTACTGCACTTATATTCATATCAGAAACGACACCGATAAAGTTTTTTATGTTGGTGAAGGAAGATTAAAACGAGCCTACGCTAAAAACGGCAGAAATAAATATTGGCATAACATTGTAAAAATTTGCAACTACACCATTAAAATATTAGCAACATGGAATACTAAACAAGAAGCGCAAGACCACGAAAAAATATTGGTGGAATGTTTTAAAGATTTAAATAATAAGTTAACAAACATTCGTAATGGTGGTGGTGATGGTTGGACACATACGCCTGAAACACTTAAAAACTTATCAAAAGCGCAATCTAAAAGAGATAGTTCAACTTGGGCGCATATGAGAGATAATAGAAACCCTTCTAAACGAGGGTTGCCTAGACCAAATCAACGAGGCGAAAATTCAACGGCGCTAAAACGCGATAAATCATCTTGGGATTGGATGCGTGGCGATAATCATTTTGCAAAAAACCTTGTTGTTAGACAAAAAATTAGCCAAACAAAAAAAACAATGCCACCCGAAACTTGGGATAGGTTTAGAGGCGCAAACAATGGTAGAGCAAAAAAAGTAAAATGTATTGAAACGGGCGTTGTCTACACTACAATTAGAGAAGCCGTAAAATGGTTAAAACTGTTGGGCTATACAAAGGCTTGCACAACTGCAATAAGCGGAAACGCTGAGGGTAAACGAAAATCCGCTTATAAACATCATTGGAGTTATGTAGATGTTGAATAAAATTATAGAAAGTTACCTTTATTGGCAGTATAACGATGATGAAGATTTACAGTCATTCGTAACTGCTCAGAACGGCTTGGCTCAACAGTACCTAGATAGTGTCAATGCTTTAAATATGCCTATCTACACAGTTCAAAATGGTGCGTTGCTTGATTGGTTTGCAACAGGGATTTATGGATACCCAAGACCAGTAGTTCAAACAGGTGTTTTTGTGCCGTTAGGTGCTTACAATACAGTTCCTTATGACCCTTTGGTTGTGCCATATAACGCTACTGAAACCTACAATAATGGCACAAGTTACACGCTTTCAGATGATGAATACAAAAGGTATTTGACTTGGTGTTTTTATAAAGGTGATGGTTTTGTTTTTGACATTACTTGGCTTAAAAAACGCATCAAACGATTTATTCAGGGTGTTAATGGTTTTGCACCTGCAATTAGTAAAACCTATGAAATATCCGTAACATTTACTTCGGCATACAATGTTCAAATTACTGTTGACAATACTTTTACGGATAGTGCTATGGTGGCATTAATTCAAGAGGGGATTAGTTCAGGGTTTTTATACCTTCCGTTTCAATATACCTACACCATCGTTCTTTCTTAATATACAATAATGTAATAAACAAAAGGGGTATTTATGGCTTTGCTACTTTTCGCTAATAATGCACAAACAAACATAGCAAGTGGTCTTTCCCCTACTGCAACAGTAATTACTTTATCACCTGCAACGGGTGCTTTATTTCCTTCACCAACATCAGGGCAAGAGTTTTACGCAACCATTACTGACGTAGCAACTGAAACTATCCATGAGATTGTGCTTTGTACGGCAAGGTCAGGAGATTCGCTTACAGTAGTCAGGGGTGTTGATGGCACAACGGCTACAACTTGGACAGCAGGTAGCATTTTTGCCATGTTGGTTACGGCAGGAACACAGCAACGATTTGTTCAGCATGATGAATATTATGGCGTTAATATTGTCAACAATGCCCCGTTAACAAATGCTTATCCTTTGTTATCTTCACAAATTACAGGCACAAGCACAACCCTTTATACAGCAAACCCAAAATATTTATACAACCCCAATACCAATCAGTTACAGGCAGATACTTTTTACGCTAATAATGGACTGTTTTTAAATAACAGCACTATCAATACAAGCCTTACTATTCCATCAGGGCAAAATGCCATGTCAACGGGTGTAATTACTCAAGCATCAGGGGTGGTGGTAACTGTTAGTGCAGGAAGTCGTTGGGTAATTTTATGAAATTACTTTTTGCTAATAATGTCACCACAACATTGGCTTTGCCTATATCGCCAAGTTCATTAATTGTCACCTTAAAAACTGGTAGCGGTGTTTTGTTTCCCAATCCTCAAACTGGGGAAGGGTTTTACCTCACGTTGGTTTCAACAGTTAGCCAAACTATTAATGAGGTAATGCTTTGCACCAGTAGAGCAGGTGATGTATTAACTGTTCAACGTGGCATGGATAACACTACTGCATTGGCATGGGCATCGGGCAGTCTAGTTAATATGTACCCCACTAAAGGCACAATGGAAGCCTTTGTGCAAACAAATGCCAATATGGTCACGCAGATTGTGGCAGGGACAAACGTCAGCATTACTCCTACTACTGGAGTAGGTGCAGTAACTGTTAATGCTTTGGGCGGTGCGGTTAATTCAGTTACGGCAACAAGCCCATTAAGTTCATCAGGTGGCAATAACCCCAACATTTCATTGACAGGTCAAATTCCTTCTACGCAGATAAGTGGCTTAGGGGATATGGCAACCCAAAACAAAAATAATGTGTTGATTACTAACGGAACAATTAGTGTTTCGGGCATGACTGCTATACAATATTTCAATATGAGTGGCGGAAACTTTTAAGGGATAATATGGGTACTTTAGTTTTGAAAGGTGCAACAAGTGGACAAACTCAAGTAGACCCCATTGATGGGGTTACTGCAACTATTGTTTTGCCAAGCCAAGCCACGTCATCAACTACCAATACTGTTACCAATAAAATTGCCATTAAAATTAATGGTGTAACTTATTATTTGTTGGCTTCAACGTCAGGAACATAAAATGCCTTCAACCATTAACGCTAATAATTCCACAGGTCTTGTATATTCTTCTGATACAAGCGGACAATTATTGCTTCAAACCAATGGCACAACTGCATTAACTGTTGATTCATCACAACAAGTAAGTATTTCAAAACTTTTTGCTTCAAGCGGAAACATTAGCGGTCTAGCAGGCTCAAACCCTGCTATGAGTGTTGGCACAGCCACTAACGCAACTAATGCCGTTAACGCTACAAATGCAACTAACGCTTCATTTAGCACAACACAGGCAATAGGTGATAATTCAACAGCCATTGCAACTACGGCTTTTGTTCATTCTTCTTTTGTGGGTTTAGGATTTGGTGGTACAAACTGGGTAAGTTCGGGTTCTTATGGAAATGGTGCAGTTTATACCAACTCAAACCCGTATCCAATTGCATTAAGTTTTTTAGTAAGTACCTCATACGGCTCAGGAAATGTAACTGTTTATGTAAATGGTCAACCTATTGGTTCTTCTGCGTCAAATAATGGTGGACAGCAATTAAATATGTTTGTTATTGTTCCACCATCAGGAACTTGGCAAGTAGTGGGTACTTGTTATGGTGCTTGGATATTACAATAAGAGAAAATTATGGAATATTATCAAAATCCTGAAACCAAAACAGTTTACGGCTACGACCCTGCAACTCAGCAAAATTTAATTGCTGAAGCCGTTGCAAAAGGGTGGGAAAATGTGACTGCTATTTTTCCTTTTCCACCAACTGATGCAGAATTAATTTCAGAATGTAAAGGTAAAGCAACAACTTTGCTTTATCAAACAGATTGGACAACCATTGCTGACGTAGCAAACCCTATTAACAATCCTTATTTAACCAACCAAGCAGAATTTATTGCTTATCGTAATATTGTTCGTGGCTATGCTGTAAACCCAGTAACAAACCCAGTTTTTCCACCAGTACCAAACGCTGTATGGTCAAGTTAAGGAATAAATAATGACAACTTTTCCTACCAATCAAAGTTTACCCGCAGGTGCAACCCCTGCTTATTTATCTGTTAATGGTCTAGCCGTATCTAATTCTAATCCTTTACCTACTGTTGTAGGTACTTCATCTACAGGGGGAACAACACTCGTGAGCAATTTTCCTAATCAGCAAAATTTACCGCAGGGTGCAGTACCAGTTTATTTAGCCTATAACGGACAGGCAGTTTCAACATCAAATCCCATTCCTACAACAACGTCAGGAAATATTCCTGACATTGCAGGCGGACAATTCTAAAGGATAATTATTATGGCACAGACAGGTTACACAACAATTCAACTGTATTCAAGCGGTACATCAGGTGCAATTCCCTCAGCATCTAATTTAGCCAATGACTCTAAAGGTTTAGAGGTTGCTATTAACTACGCAGACAATAAACTGTTCTTTAAAAATGGTTCGGGAGTTGTTCAAAGTTTTGCTTTGACAAATATTGTTGCAGGCTCAGGAATTAACGTCACTACCAGTTCAGGCAATACTGTTATCAGCACGTCTGCTATTGTCTATCAAGGTACATGGAACGCAAGTACCAACGTGCCAACATTAACTTCTTCTGTCGGCACAAGTGGTTTTTACTATGTAGTTTCAGTAGCAGGTAATACAACTTTAAATGGTATTACCAACTGGAACGTAGGCGATTGGGCAGTATTTAATGGTGGTGTATGGGAAAAAGTAAATGGCTCAACATCAGAAGTATTTACCAATTTAACCACTACTAATTTAGCAGTAACAGGCTTAACTGGCTATATGTATGCAAATGGTGCAGGTAATGCCACAGCATCAACCACTATTCCAACAACAGCCCTAAGCGGAGTTTTAAGCGTATCTAGTGGCGGTACAGGAGTAACTGTTTCAACAGGTGCAAACTCTGTTGTATTAAGAGATGCCAACGCTAACGTAACAGGTAATCAATTTTTTGCAGGGTTTAATACCATTGTTGCTTCGGGAACACAGGTTGTTTTAACAGCCTCATCTCAGCCCAACAACTTGGTAACTGGCTCAGGCGGTCAAGTTATTAAGTTACCTGACGCAACCACATTGCCTTTGGGGGCAGTTTTTAGTTTTAACAATAACCAAACTAGCGGTGCGGTAACTGTTAACAACAACTCTAATACTTTGGTTTCTTCTACCCCTTCAGGTGGCTACACGAATTTAACCTTGCTCACCAATGGCACTTCAGCAGGTACTTGGGATAGACACGATGAAGCACCATCTAACGTATCATGGTCAACCAACACTTTAGACTACGCAGGTTCTATTACTTCAGCAACATGGAACGGTAATGTGATTGCAGTTAATCGTGGCGGTACAGGATTAGCCACAGTTACAGCAGGTCAAGTTATTTATGGAAACGGCACAAGTGCATTAGCAACTTCTGCCAATATGACATTTAACGGCACATCATTAACTCTTGCTAACGATGCAAGTATTAATGGTCTTACTGTTGGTCTTGGTGGTGGTTCTGTTAACACAAATACTGTTTTAGGTAAAAATGCTGTTCAGGCTTCTTCAGGTGGTTATGTAACGGGTATTGGCTATCAAACGCTTTTAAACAATACAGGCGGGTATAGTACGGGTGTAGGTGCTTATGCTTTAAGCACAAATACGTCAGGGAACTTTAATACAGCCATTGGAGTTTATTCTTTATATGTTCAATCTACAGTTTCAGGAAATACTGCCGTTGGTTATCAAACAGGTTATTCAAATTTAACTGGCACTAACTTTGTTGCAATAGGATTTCAAGCATTAAAAGCAAATACATCAGGTAGTAATAACACCGCTATTGGTGCATTATCTTTATTAACAAACACAACGGGTGCAAATAATACTGCATTGGGAAATAATGCGTTAAATGCAAATTTAACAGGCAATAGCAACGTAGCAATTAGCGTTAATGCTTTACAAACCAACACAACAGGTTCAAATAACGTAGCAATTGGTCAAAATGCTTTATCTGTAGGAACAGCAGTATCGGGCAATGTAGCAATTGGTGTTAATGCTTTAACAAATAATACAACACCTAATGGTGTTGCAATTGGTTATCAAGCGTTGCAATCCAACACATCAGGAACTGTTAATTTAGCAATTGGTTATAACGCTTTAACAGCCAACACAACAGGAAATTCTAATACTGCCGTTGGGTATAGTGCTTTATCTTCAGTAGTTACTGGCTATAACAATACAGCAATAGGGGCTTCAACTTTAGCAAATAGTACAGGTTTTGGAAACACGGCTGTCGGTGCTTATTCTCAATATACAATAACTTCAGGGCAATACAATACTGGATTTGGTGCAAATAGTTTATATCTTAATAGCACAGGAATTTATAATACTGCTGTAGGCTATAACGCACTATATTCCAATACAAATAGCAATAACACAGCAATGGGGTATTTTGCAGGTTATTCAAATACAGGTGGCACTTATTTAACGGCACTTGGGGCATATTCTTTACTATCCAATACTACAGGTAACTATAACGTAGCAACAGGCAGTAACGCATTAAACAGCAATACCACAGGTAATAGCAATAGTGCAGTAGGTTTTCAAGCACTTTATAACAATACAACAGGTTCAAACAATACTGCTGTAGGCTATAACGCATTGCAATACAATACAATATCATCAAGCCTTACTGCAATTGGTTATCAAGCATTACAAAACAACACAACGGCTGTTGCCACGCTTGGAACAATTGTAGGTGGCTCAGGATACACTAACGGCACTTACACAGGTGTTGTAATGACGCTATCTAGTGGCTCAACAGCAATTACTTATCCTACGGCAACTATTGTTGTAGCAGGCGGTGCAGTTTCAACAGTTACTATCACGTCAGCAGGTAAAGGTTTCCAAGACACCACAACAGTATTAACAGCCCCAACAGCCTCTATAGGTGGTACGGGTAGTGGATTTACTGTACCAGTTGCTTCATTAATTAACGGACAATTAAATACCGCCATTGGAACTCAAGCACTTTTTAGCAATACTATAGGAACATACGGAACGGCAGTAGGTTTTCAAGCAGGATATAACAACACCACAGGTACAGAATTAACTGCCGTTGGTTATCAAGCAGGATATAGTAACACCAATGGTCAACACAATGTTTTAATTGGTGCTTCTGCAGGGTATAGTAATACTAACGGATATGATTTAATCGCAATTGGTACTGCATCAGCGTATAACACTAATTACACCACAGCAGGTGGTACAGGAATTGTTGCAATAGGTCGTAATGCTTTATTTTCAAATACAACTGGTACAGCCAATATTGCAATAGGTAGTTTTGATGTAGGTTCAAATTATCCTGCTTTATACGCTAACACTACAGGTAGTTACAATACTGCAATTAACACAGGTGCATTAACAAATAATACAACTGGAAGCAATAATACGGCTATTGGTTATCGTTCTTTACAAGCAAACACAACTGCTTCAAATAACACCGCAGTAGGTTATCAAGCAGGGTATTCCAACACAACAGGTCAAATAGATGCTTTTGGCTACCAAGCAGGTCGAGCAAACACAACAGGCGGTGGTAATTTAGCGTTTGGAAATTTGGCATTGGTTGCAAATACTACAGGTAACAGCAATACCGCAATCGGTGCTTTTTCTACAGGCTTTGCTAATAGTGCTTTATCCGCAAATACAACTGGCTCTAATAATATTGCATTAGGTACGGGTGCTTTGTCCACAAATACAACGGCTTCAAACAATACTGCCGTTGGTTATATGGCAGGGTATACAAACACAACAGGTGGAGTAGACGCATTTGGTTATAGGGCTTTATACCTTAATACAACAGGCACAGGAAACGTAAGTGTTGGTAATTCTTCTTTATACAATAACACAACAGCATCAAATAATACTGCTGTAGGCTATCAAGCATTAACTGCAAACACAACAGGTGGAAATAATACTTCTGTTGGTTACAATTCTTTAGCAAACAATACAACTGGTGGTTCTAACGTAGCCGTTGGAACACAAGCAGGTTATAACATGGCTACAGGTGCAGGGTTGGTTGCTATAGGGTGGCAAGCAGGATATTCTGCAACAGGCAACATGAATACTGCAATTGGTTATCGTGCTTTGCGATTAACCACATCAGGTCAAAGAAACGTAGCAATTGGTGGTAATGGTAGTGCTGATGGAACAGCATCATTAGAAAATAACTTAACAGGTGCAGATAACACGGCAGTTGGTGCAGGTAGTTTACAGGCTAATACGGCATCTTATAATACGTCTTTTGGCTCTCTTTCAAGTTATTTAAATTCATCAGGTTCAGGAAATACTTCCGTAGGTTATCAAGCAGGATATGGTAATACAACGGGAAATAATAACGTAGCCGTTGGATATTTTGCATTAGCAAATAATATAGGTGGTGGCAACACGGCTGTTGGCTATCAAGCACTATACACAGGTACAGCAATTGGTAATAGCACCGCAGTAGGTGTGCAAGCCCTTTATAGTGATGTGTTAGGTCTTAATACTGCCGTTGGTTACAGAGCATTATATTCAAATACTACTGGCGGTTCGTACAATGACGCTTTTGGTAACTTAGCATTATATTCAAATACTTCAGGTTATTTTAACTCTGCATTTGGTCGCAATGCTTTAACCGCCAACACTTCAGGTACTGCTAACGTGGGTTTTGGAAACAGCACTTTAAGTAAAAATACAACTGGTTCTAGCAACACTTCAGTTGGCTCGCAATCTTTATTTAATAACATAACGGGCAATTACAATACTGCTGTTGGAGATTCTGCACTTCAAAATACAACAGTAAATGCCAATACCGCTTTAGGTTATCAATCAGGAATTGCCAATACAACTGGAACAAATAATATTGCCATAGGTTATCAATCTCTTTATACAAACACTACAGCATCAAGTAATATTGCCATAGGTAATTTAGCGTTGTATTCAGCAAATAATACATATAATACTGCAATTGGACATGAGGCTTTATATTCAGACACAACGGGTGGAAATAATACCGCATTAGGTTATCAAGCAGGAAGGGCTAATATTGGTGGTGCATCTTCAGTATTTGTTGGGGCATACTCAGGAGTGGCAAGTACAGGAAATAAAAATCAATTTTTTGGGTATAGTGCAGGATATCAAGTAACTTCAGGTGGTTCTAATACTATTCTTGGTGGTTATTCGGGAGGTGGTTCGCCAATATCAATAACAGGTTCTAATTACGTGGTATTGAGTGATGGAGATGGTAACATTAGTCAATATTGGAGTAACAGTAGTAAATCAACAGTATTTACAGGAATTATTAAAGGAACTAATTACACAGTAGCAACATTGCCGTCAGCATCAACTGTTGGTGTTGGCTCATTGTCTTTTGTTACAGACGCTTTAGCACCTTCGTTTGGTGCAACAGTTGTAGGTGGCGGTGCAATACCAGTTCCAGTATACTCAGATGGTACAAATTGGAAAGTCGGATAAAATTAATTAACTAACTTAGGAGTTTAAAAATGAATACATATTTATGGACAGTCACTTCAATGTCAACATTGCCGTCACCACCTGCACCAGTAAATGAGTACGTTGTATTGGCTCAATACACAGTAACAGCAAGTAATGGTGCAACACCGCCAGTTACTGCTGAAATCGGTGGTTCAGCACAGTTCACAGTTCCAACAAATGAAAATGGTAATTACACACCTTACGCAGATTTAACTGAAGAACAAGTTTTAAGTTGGATTCAAGCAGAGCCTAATTTGGTAATTAATACCGAAGCAAATCTTGATGGTCAAATTCAATCACAGATTACACCCCCAATCACACCTGAAGTAACACCTTTGCCGTGGGCTACAAAATGATAAATCTTTTTTTATTAGTTTTTTTGGTGCTACTCCAAATTGGTGACGTGGTAACAACTAAAATAATTTTAGATAATGGCGGTAGAGAAATAAATGGCATTATGAAATATTTTTTTAACAAGTTTGGTGTTGATAATGCTTTAGTAGGAAAAGTAGTTGTAGTGTTGGCAATTGGGTTTTTATCATTAAAGTATTTTGCTTTCATGCTATTACCCTTTTGCCTTTTGTATGTCGGAGTGGTGGGTTGGAATACCTATCAAATTTTTAAATCTAAATAAGGAGTATTAAAATGGGCGAGAAAAAAACAACCCCTATTTTCATTAATGGTAGAGAATTTGTATTAGAAGATTTATCGCAAGAGCAACAAACCATGTTTCAACATTGCGTAGATTTAGACCGCAAAATTAGTTCAGCACAGTTTAACTTAGACCAATTAAATGTAGGCAAGAACGCATTTTTGGAGATGTTAGAAAAGTCATTGGCAGAAGTAGTGCCTGCTGAAGCACAGCCAGTTGACCAAGCACAGCCAGTTGACCAAGCACCAGTAATTAGCGAGTAATAAATCACAAACCGCCTTATGGAAATAGTCATGGAATTAGACGATAAAGTAGTAGAAACGGATAAAAGACTATCTGTACATGAGGCGGTTTGTGCTGAACGATATGAAAGAATTTTAGAGTCATTTTCTAAAGGGGCTAAAAGAATGGAACGTATGGAATACTTATTGTATGCAACTATTGCTTCTATTTTCTTTGGCAAAGATTTTTTAATTGAACAACTTAAAAAGTTTATATCATGAGCCTTGACCCAATTTCAGCCGTATTAGATTTAGGCAATACCCTAATTACAAGAATATTCCCCGACCCTGCACAACAAGCAGACGCAAAATTAAAACTCTTAGAGTTACAACAGTCAGGCGAATTAGCCTCAATGACTGCACAAACAGACATTAACAAGATTGAAGCACAAAGCACGTCGCTATTTATATCAGGATGGAGACCGTTTGTCGGTTGGATAAGTGGTAGTGCATTTGCTTTACACTTTTTATTAATGCCAATAGCCAACTTTATTTTAGTGGCTACGGGGCATAAAGAAGTTATTTTAGCCTTTGATATGGCTACTCTAATGACAGTCTTAATGAGCCTATTAGGTTTAGGCGGTATGCGGACAGTTGAAAAAATACAAGGTGTAGCATCCAAATGATTAGCAAAGAAAATGTCGGTGGTTTTGTAACAGTTTGCGTAACTATTACTTTATGTGTAGTTATCATCGGCATGGTTGGTGCTTTATTGTTAGGATTATTTGATAAAAGCATAGATAACTCTAAAATATTTGAAGCAATCACTCCTGCGTTCCAAACGATTATTGGGGGTTTTATTGGGCTAATCACGGGCATTAAAATAGGGCATGATGATGTTAACGATTGAACAACTTACTAAATTAGGTATTGATGAGAAATGGCTTGAGCCGTTGAATGATACTTTTGAAAAGTTTGAGATAAACACACCAGTTCGCATGGCTTGTTTTATTGGGCAAGTAAAGCATGAAAGTGGTTTTACCCATTTAGAAGAAAACCTCAATTACTCCGCTATCCGCATGACGCAGGTATGGACAAGAATTACATTGGCACAAGCACAAACGGCTGTGGCTAAAGGTAAAGAGGCTGTAGCAGAGTTGATTTATGGTGGTCGTAAAGAGTTAGGCAATACAACTGTTGGTGATGGTGGCAAGTTCTACGGCAGGGGATTAATTCAATTAACTGGCAGGGCTAACTACACATCATTTGCTACGGCTATTGAAAAGCCTGAGATTATTGAGCATCCTGAAATGTTAGCAACGCCTGAATACGCTTGTTTGAGTGCGGGTTGGTACTGGGACACTAGAAAATTAAACACCCTAGCAGACACCAATGATTACACTACAATGACTCGTAGGATTAATGGCGGAGTGCTAGGGCTAGAAGAACGCATTAAATTTATTAATGACGCTTTATTAGTGCTTTCCTAAGCACTTTTCCCGTAGGTCTTTTGGTGCATCAACCAAAATATTGGCATAGGCACATGGGTAGCCAATCATAATTGGGCTACTAACCTTTACAAAGATATAAATACTAAATACGGCTAGTGCAAATCCACTAAAACACCATAGTACAAATAGTATTTTATTCATCTTGATTTACCAAATAGGTAATC
>Ga0208741_10000092_pt1 | contig 50039 bp, 65 predicted proteins | sample CryBogCBE03Jun09_FD_184576 | JGI IMG/M metagenome (GOLD analysis project Ga0208741, IMG submission 184576) | Freshwater microbial communities from Crystal Bog, Wisconsin, USA - CBE03Jun09 (SPAdes) | ecosystem: Environmental > Aquatic > Freshwater > Lake | place: Crystal Bog, Wisconsin, USA...
CTTTACTAACACGACTAACACACAATAGATATTTGGCAAGCACATCTTCTCTTAGATTAGGGGTGAATATTGTACGATCAACACCTCGTGTCCAAGGAATAACTTCACCACTAAATCCGTGTGCCTGTAATTCCTTAACCATTGAGTCTGTTGTTGTTAAAACTTTGCCACTATGCTTATGAAACCAGCGTACAAAACGCCAAGTAAGTGACTCAGGTATTCCAAATAACTTTTTGAGCCCTTCAGGAAACTTAGTGTGATAAGCGGTATTGTGAGGAATATTAGCCAATGAAAGATATGCTCTAGCCCACATACCAAGAGGACCCTCTGTGGCGATATGGATATAATCCGGATTGACCTCCTTAATCTTCTTGCCCATGTTCCGCGGATAGGCAATCTTGACTTCGTTGTAGCCAGGACAATCAATGTAGCTGAACCACCCGGGATGAAGAAAAACAACGTTATAACCGTCCAAAAGCGCACACGCCTCAATATTTTTGTACGTAGTGACAACGCCATTTATTTGATCCGGTAAATTATCTGTGATGATTAAAATCGTTTTCATACTATTTTTTTAACAGTTGTTCTCGATATAAATCCCACGCATATCCGCTTTTAAATTCTTCCTTGTTAAATTGTCTAAAACTAATATCATTTAGCCAACGTATTTTGGCATCCTCAGTAGAATCATTTTGATATTTGTATATCATACTAACTGAGCTATCGGCTGTAGCAGGAACACCATGAAGCCAAGCATCCACAGCTGATGTACTACTGTAAGTTATTATAATTTTAGCTTCGTTAACCGCATCTAGCATAGTTCCTTGATATATAGGAAGATCAAATCCTTCTAGGTATTTAGGATCTTCTTTAGGATGTGGTTTAAATTGTATGTTAGAGTGACCTTGTAATTGTAATTCATTAAATTTACTTCTAGCCCAAGCATAAATGTTAGTACCTTTAAGGCTCATATCTCCAGTCACTTGACCCATAATTAATGTTAAGTCAGTTACACTAGATTCATTTCTAGGAAGAACAGACCAGTTGTGTTTTACACATCTTGAATTATCATTATTAGGAACTATTAGTTGACTTTCTCCGTTAAGTCCCCAATAGTTTATTGAAGAAAATAACATACGGTCTTGAGTAAATCCATGTTCAATACAAATGGGAATTTCACCAGTTTGTCGACAATGTTCAAGAATACCAGATGCTTGCTTTAGACCCCAAAATAAATGAATATCGGTGCCATGATTAGACAAATGGCTAACTGTTGGATTATTTTCACGTTCTTTTATCTTGTATCCATGACATTTTAATCCTTTGGCAAATGCCTTGAGCCAAGGACTTATAAAATTATTTTTTGATTTATAAACTGCTACATTTATCATTGATTACCTTTATCGTTGTCATTTTCCTGTGTCCATGTAACTATTTCCCAAGTGCCATCGTGATGTTCAACTAGTGCTGTACAACTTTCTACCCAGTCACCGTCATTCATATATGTAACTCCATCTATCTCTTTAATTTCAGCATGATGTATATGTCCGCATATTACACCATCGAAACCACGTTTTTTACAGTAACGTGCTATGTTGGTTTCAAATTGGAACATAAAGTCACTAGCTTTCTTAACTTTATGCTTAAGGTATTTACTAAGACTCCAGTATCCAAAGCCTAGTTTATGGCGAATCCAATTAAACTTGCTGTTCCATTCTAACACTAGATCGTACAACTTGTCGCCTAAGAATGCTAGCCATGGGGCAAGACGGGTAATGCCATCAAACAAGTCACCGTGTGTGACAAGATAGTGCTTGCCGTCGGCACCTATATGTTCTGTTTGATTGTGTATTTCAACAAGTCCAAAACTGAATCCATATGGTATCATCGGGCGCAGGAATTCGTCATGATTTCCAGCCACGTATACAACGCGAGTGCCACGTTTAGCGTGACCAAGAACCCTGCGGACAACATTGGTGTGGCTTTGTTTCCATCGCCATTTGTTTTGTTGAATTTTCCACGCATCAATGATATCCCCTACAAGATATAATGTTTCACAGGTATTGTGTTTGAGGAAGTTGTTTAATTTGGCAGCTTGTGAGTCACGGGTGCCTAAGTGTACATCGGAAATAAAAATACTGCGATAAGTTTTCGGTGTCATACCAATATTTATCGCAGTATCGTGTGTGTGATGTTACAGTTGTATTACAGTCCACTTGGTTGTAAATGGTTTGCCTTCGGCCTTGTGTTTCAAGATTTTGGCGAATTCCTTCTTACGAAGTTCAAACTGTTTCTCGGCATCGTGGTCGAAGCAAGCCTTATAAACCTTCTTAACAAGTTTAGATTGTTTCATGGTTGCTTCTCCTTTTAGGTAAAAAATGGAACTTACGTTCCACTGTGGATTACGGGTTCCCACGGCACCCTATTTTGTGCCCGTATTGTATTTATAATTTTTATCTATTTCTTATAGCTGTAACTGAGCAACCGCTCGGACTAGTACAAGTTTGTTGTAAACTATAAGCATCGCCGTTACCAGTTTGAACTATTGTAGCAGTATTTGGGCCGCCGGCATTGGTTAAACTTACAACTACTCCGTGATTGTTGCCAGTTTGGCTAACACTAGCATTGTTGCCATCACCGTATAAATTAACTGAGGCAAGATTCAAATTACCAGTCTGTATAATTGTCGATGTATTATTGTTGCCGTTTAATAAATTGTAGGCCTGATTGTTATTACCGTTTTGATTTACAGTAGCCGTATTATTATTTCCTGAAATGTTTATAATAGCACTATTAGTTGAGCCTATCTGTGATGTAGTAGTTGTGTTATTATTACCAGCAACTGATAGTCCAAGTAAATTATAGTTACTAGTAGTAAAAGATTCGCTTGCCGTACCAATTGAGTTATATGTATAGCCTTGTCCCGCATTGATAGTGTTGTTGTTTCCGCTTAAACTAATACTAGTGTAATTGCCATGTCCGCTTTGATCAGCTTGTAACTTATCATTGCTTCCAGCACTTACTTGTGTAATGTACACGCTATTTCTATTAGTACCTGCGTTTGGATTTACAGGAGCATGAGCAGGACCTGTTACTGTATAATTCCAAGTTGTAGACGTTGTTGTTGTGCTAGTACCGTTTGTAGTAGTTGTACTGCCATCGCTATAATTTGTAGTTGTTACAGGTGTTGTAGTTACTACAGTTGTGGTTGGTGTTGCTGTTCCTGTTGTTGTATATGTTTGGCCGCCAAACAAATAACTGTTATTTGTAGTTGTTGTAGAACCTACACTTGAACTTGAACTTACGCTGTCTGTTGTACTAGTACTAGTCACAGTAGGAGCAGGACTTCCTCCACCAGCTGTTGCTCCAGCGGCTAGCGGTGTTGTAGAACCTGTGCTGGCAAACGCATTGGTCTGTGCTACTGTAGGATTATTAGTTCCATTAATAGTAACACCGTTTGAATTATTCATACCCCAGTCTGTACTAAACAATGTTCCGTTATAGTTAGCATTACTAAAAAAGAAATAGCTGTGACCGTCTGATCCTGTACCTTCACTTAATATGTGTCCTACGCCTAGATCTCTTGCTACACTTCCATCACTGTTATATAACCACATGTGCCATGGATTTGTATTATCACCTGTGGCGGTAAAAGCAATATATTGTGTACTTGTTGGATATACCGGACTACCAGTATTCCATGTTGGTCCAGGACTTTTGCTATAAATTTGACAATTAGTACCGCCAGCGTTAGTACATGATCCTACATTCCATTGTGTGTCAGCAATTTGATTGCCACTAAATTTCAAATCTGTAAATTGTACACTAGGAGGTGTTTGAACAGGAACTACAGGAGCAGGTGCGCCACCTACTGATTGTGTTGCTTGAGGCGCCGCAATGGCCGCCATACTAGCACTTGAATTTGGAACGCAAGTAAAAATGCTTGTACCAGCCGCACAGGTTCCCATGTAAGTTCCTACTTCGATACTAGGATTACTACTAGATTGTGTTCCTGATAAATCAAAACTAATATGATATGTAACACCCGCGGTTACGTTAATGCCTTGATAGATACCATCATACGATCCTACAGCACCATCATACCATTGTCCTGGACTCCAAGATCCTGCCGCACTAGGGTATGTTCCATTTTGATACCATACTCCCCAATCGCTAGGTGCTTGTATATATTGTGTGCCATAGTTTGTAGTGTTTACTGACAACCCACCGCCGTATTGTAAGTTACCATTGATTAGTAAATTAGTAGAACTGTTGCCTGCTGTTACACTTGGAGCAGTGAAAGTCCAAAATCCTGGATCTTGTCTAAAAGCAAATCCAACATAATCTACTCCTGTTGTGGTAGGCGTAAATGAGTAGTTGTAAACTTGTGTACCGTAAGAATAATTTAATACGCTACCTAAATAGCCGGCTGGAAGATCTCCTGCTTGAGCAAAACTACTCAAGCAAGCAAACAACGACAATAATCCAGTTATAATCTTTTTCATTCTTTAGGCCATTGAAACCAATAAGTTTTCTTTAATGCTTGTTCTAAATCTTCTCTGTTTTGATGTGTATGTCGCATAGCAAGATCGATAAATTCTAGCCAACGGTTAGTAATTTGACTTTGTCCATCACTCCATTGCTGGTACATCATTTGTAAAAATCTTGTATCTATCATTTGTATGTTTGGTTAATAGTTATGCTACCTTGTGGCTTGGCTGTTGCGCCTCCAAAGTTATAAGCATCTGTTACACGATCCTGTGTAACTGTTAATAATATCTTGCTATCGTTGGCTACAGTAATGCCAGCATAGTTTAATCCACTAGCACTAAGACCAAACCATCCCCATCCTGTTTGATTCAAATTAGGATTATCATTTTTAAAAATAGGAAATATGTTTGGATCTTCGTCTGGGTTTAGTTTTACAACTACGCCTTTCTTTTGTAAATCCAACAACTTTTGTGTTGCGGCGGCAACTGCGGCATCCGATTCGGCTTGAGCTTTTTCTTTGTCTGTTTGTTGGCTCTTTTCTTGTTGTTGTGTAGTATTAGCTTCAGCTAGTGTTGGACCGTTTGGATCTGCTTTAGCTGTGTCTTCTTTTTTAGCATCGCCTGTCTTTTGTGCGGCACTTTTTGCGGCTTGCTGAACAGCCATTCCTGCCATAGTAGTTGGTGGACGTATAATCAAATTATTGCCAATTGGGGAATTAGATAAATTTACAATAATTGGTGTAGTAGGAGCATCGCCTTCTATTCCAACTATAGTTGCTTGATATGGTTTGTCTAAGTGTACAATATGTCCGTTGGCTTCAACGTCAATTTTACCACTACCACAAACGAGACCTTTTAGGTTAACGACTTGTACATTTTCTTCACAAGTTGGCATTAACATAACAAGACTCTTTCCTGTTTCATCTACAGCCATAACAAAATCAGTCCCACGAACCGCAATGGCGGCCGTGGGGGTCTTAATGTTCACAGCGTTTGGATTGTTGTGAGCAATATTACCAGACACATATCGTACTGTGCCTTCTGCGGCCTTAAGGCCAAGTTTACCACCTTTTGTTTTAGGGTCGTAAACGAAGTCGTCTATGACTAGTGCGCTACTTGCCGTTACTCGCACGGTTGTATCGTCTTTAAATGTAATCTTTACTTCGCCTGCTTTTGCCTCTACACGATCATTCATTTCAATGGCCGTGCCTTTAACAAGTGTTACACTGGTACTGCCACGTTTTACTATAGCAATACCAGTGACATCTGTTACAGAACCGATATCTGCCATCGCTGAGGTTGCGACTAACAACGATAGAATGGCTAGATATCTCACAACTACTCCTTAGTGGCTATGTTGAATAATGTTAAAGCTACCGCCAGCGGCAGTAGCACTAATATTAGCTACGTTAGAGTAGGTTCCTGTTTGTGATATGTTAAATGTTGTACTTCCTGTTCCGTTTTGTGTTAACACTAAACTACTTGCTGTGGCACTTGATTGTAATACGTTAACGGTATTGTTATCAGTGTTAGACAAGTTAATTAACTGTTGATGATTGTCGCCAATCTGTTGACTGTTGATTGTGTTACCACCACCAGTTACATAGATAGCACTAATCAAATTAGAACCTTGACCTGTATAGTTCAATGTATTACCAACTTGTTTACCAGTGCTGTCCAATCTCCAATCTAGGCTAGCATTAGCACATCCGGTTCCAGCTGAACTATCACCGCAGGTAGCGTTGATGGTGTTCAATGGACCATTTTGTAAAATATTAACGTTAGCATTATCTCCACCAAGGTGTAATGAATTGATAATGTTACCAACTCCAACTTGATCGATAGTTACTACTTGGCTGTTGCCTTTGATAACCATACTGCTAACTGTACCACTAGCGTCACTACCGGCACGGTTACTATTACCATCTTGCGTAATACTAACTGTAGGTGTTGTTCCGCTTTGTTCCAAATAGATAATATTAGTTGTAGCATTGTGTAACGCTGAAGTTACGCCCGCACTAAAACTAGTACTATTTTGGGTTGTGATTGCCGGAGCAGTTCCTGCTGTAGGAGCTGTCGGCACTGTTTGTGACCATGCAGTTTGTGCAAACGCTGAAGCGATTGCTACTGCTATTATTATTTTTTTCATTTTATTCCTCTCCGTTGGGCTATTAACCCTAAAAAACTTTTACGAACCTTCCTTCCTTAAAATATTTAAGTTTAATTTTGTTTTAATTATACTCTGCTGTTATTTTTTCAACACTTCAGGTGTTAGATTTTCAACAGGTGTTAAATTTTCAACACTTGCTTTGAATCTCCATAAACCTTGGCGTTCACCCTTCTTTACTAACTCAACAATACCTTGTTCGATAGCACTACGCAATGCATAGTTGCCTGGCTCATTAAAACTTTGGCTACTATCAAATTCAAAGGTTTGTGTATTTTGATTGAAAAACTTCATCGCAGTTGCGCCGTCCATTGTGCTCAACAAATTCTTTTCAATAGTTACACTAGTTAATACTTCACCAGTTTGTACGCTTACTAGTCGTAAGCTGATTACAACTTGATCCTGTGTGTATTGTGTATATGGACCGATACCAAATATTGCTACGCCGGTACCACCTGTCAATACGTTGCTGTTGTAATCAATAATACCGCCTTCTAAAATAACACCAGCCAATGTTAATGGAGGTAATATTTTAGCGTTTGCGCCTTCGTAGATCTCACGAGTCTGTTTGATCATTTGACGTTCTTTTAACAAGTTATCTAAGTTAGCACGTTCGACAACTGTGAACCACTGACGATTGCCTGCTTCGCTTAGACTCTTAATTAAATACGCTTCGGCACCTTGTGTAACCGCTGTACTAAACAAACTTAGTGTTTGACTGTTTTTACGTTGTCCAGTTAAATCTTTGAAACTGTATACAGCTACACTTACTTTAGGACCGTCTGGTGCTGGTAGTGTATCAATTGCCTTAATTACAGTTAGTGATTCTTTTGGTTGGTCTTTAATTCCAACATCTCCATATGGACGTACAGTACTACATCCAGCCAATGCTATTACGGCTAGAGCCAATGCTGTTCTTTTTATTATTTTCATCTAGCTCTCCTTAAAACGCGAAACTTGAAATTGGTACTGTGATAGTTTGTGTGGCGGCAGAATTGGCAACAAAGTTACCATTCGCATCCTTCTTACCATCGTATACACTTAACACTACTTGTCCACCTGCTTTTACCCATTGTATTTGCTGTGTATCAGTAACCATAAAGTTACCATTTGTACAAGCATTACTAGGACTAGGTGTACAACTGTTAAACAAGTTATTAGTTAATTGAGTAGCTAATTGACTGTACACTTGGCCTGTAAATAAACTCATAAATTTTGCCAATGGTGTATTTGCGGCGTCAGCTTTAGCCTGTGCGGCATCGGCAGCTGCCTTAGCATCACGTTGTTGAACAGCACTTTGTCGCATCTGTTCCAAAGTTAATACTTGTGTACTCCAACCATTCCCGCTGAATGTTGGATCTTTAAAGTTCTGTACTAATTCGGCATGTGCAAAATTTACTGATGCTATGCAAAAAGTACTGAAAATTATTAATTTTCTCATGAGTTTCGCTCCTCTATACTTTATTTACAGAGAAACTTGTCGTATTAAACTAGTAGTTTAATCGAAAATTAATATTATAATTTTAATAAGAACATGACCATTACCAAATATGTTACTTGGTGTGCTAATTGGTCATAGCCAAACTGTGCCCAGAAGATAGGTTTGGTATTGTCTTTACTACCATAATGTACTTTAATATAGTCTATGTGGTAATGTATTATGCCTTCTGCGAGACATAATCCTATGATAGTAAAAGGATTTGTAGCATAGAAAAAACTAAAGACAAGTAATGCTACTAAACTTGTCCACACATGGTCAACACTATGACTAATGCCAATAGGATCACGATAGATGCCTTTATGGACAGTCTGTTTATAGGTTTGTATTACAAAGTCGGCATAACAATGTTTTATTTGTAATAGTAATATGAGTATTAATATTTCCATGTGTACTATTTATAATACTACATGTTAAAGGATATTACAAACGATTTGGTGGTTTTTTCTTACTTTCAGCAAATTCAGCATCTTGATCGGCAAAACTAGTGCGTTTTGACGTTTTTGATTTGAATTCGTTATTATTGAACGTAGTAGTATCCGCCGCCCCAACTGGTGCTAACTTTTGACGACCAGTCCATCCAAATTGTTTCTTAGGAATTTTATCGTATGTAACCGGAGGAATTTCCAAATTCTTAGCATCAGTATCTGGTGCTATAAAGTTTGATTTCGGTCCTGGTAATGTAGCAGGTGTTGCTATGTTTGCGCCAGCTGATGTAGTAGCTGGTGGTTCTACTTCAGTAGGTGTAGGTTCTGCTACATCGTCTGTATTTTTTGGAATTTGTTTCTGATAGTTAAGTGTTGTTAACTCTTGTAACAAGTCCATCATTTGAACTGTGTTCCATACCTTTGGAGGTTTAGCTTGTGTAGAACTGTATCTTATGTATAACGCAGGTTGTCCGCTATTTTTATCTATAATTCTAAGTTCAGGTCTTGGCTCTGTGCCATCTTTAGATCTGCCTTCTCTATAAGTACATTCTAAATTTATATGTTGGTTAACTAATTTAGTTTCAAGATTTTTAAAACTATGTATAGTACTAATACCCTTAACACCTAACGCAATTAATTTAACATTAGGATCACTGTTAGTCCCGTGTTTAGTAACATAGTTGGCAATTCTAGTAACAACACCTGCTTCTTTTTTAGCATCTGCTCCTGCTAGTTGTTGTTGTATTTGTTCAACGGCAGTTTGATAAGCATCTTTCCAAAATTCAACTCTGCTAGTTATAGGAGCCGTTGGCCTAGGAATTTGAACACCGAAAGGTCCAAACAAATCATTAGCACACACCCAGATGCCCTTGTTGCCGGTCATCTTTTGTTTTTTCTCATTCCACGTTTGTTCTTTGAATGGATTGTTAATATCGCCGCCGCCTTCTTGTCCAATGTTAGCACTACCGGCTTTAAGGCTAATGTTTAAGTTGCGTAATGCTCTTCCATTAACTTTAGCTTCTACGTCTGTCTTACGATCTTTGTTTTCACTAATACCATCACTCTTAACATTAATCTCGTCTGCTTTACCATTTTTGTAAAAATGATTAGCATAATGGTCTAGTTGTCCACTATTGGCATAGTGTACTACACTAGCCATGTATGGTTGATATTTTTCCCAGAAATCAGGACTGCGTATAAATTCTTCTGTAGGGCCTTTTACACGCAAAGTAAATGTAATCAAATCAGCTACTACACTATTTTTATCGTCGACACGATATTCTAATTTAGGATTTTTCAGTACAGCATTTAATACATTTTTAACATCGTCTTCTGTAACTGGTTCGATATTATTAGTACCGCGTTTAATTAATTTAGCTACTACTGCGGCACTTAGCACTGGTTCACTAGCATCGCCTTTATTTTCAGCTTTACTATTTTTCTGACCTTTAGCGTGAGTAAGCTGTTGTTGGATAGTCTTGTCTGGTCCAAGTACAGCAAATATTTCTCCCTGAGTACCATTGGCTTTAGGAGGACGTTGGAAATAACGAGCATTAGATGTATCTCGACCCAATGTTATAATTGCTTTTGGTTTCTTCTTAGGAGGATTAACCCAAGTAAGATCCTCAGCTTTGTCGTAATCAGGAAAAAATTGGGCCAGCTGATCGGCTAGTTTTCCTGGTTTAAGTCCAGCAGAGCTGGGACGTACTTTATGCCCAACAGAGTAATCGCTACTGGTAAAAATACTGGCTTCTGATAATAAAATGTCAATTACACGCATAGTGTAATATTTATACTATTTCAGGGAACAGGCATTCCTGTATGAAAACCTTAACATCGTCTTCATCTAGCCCTAAACTAGCCATAACACGCGGTGTATGTGGGTTTTGTTTTTGATTATCACAGTAGTAATTTTGGAAACTAGTAGTGTCTAATACCGTGTTATTAGTTTCTCCCACTGCGGACAGATAATGTGCCAAGGTAGTCTTAGCCATTTCTGTAATTTGATCTAGCTCTTTTTCATCGCTAACATTACCTGCGGCAACCATGTGTTCTGTAAAGATACGCTGAGCCCAGTCGGGTAAGGCACGTGGTTTGCGCCATTCTAGTTTAGCTACTTCACTACCAAACCATTCTATCATAGGATGAAAATGATCCCCAGCTGGACTAAAATCGTGAAAACAACCAGTCATCTTATTTTTACCGGCTACTACATCAAAACCGTAAATTGGAGCAGGGTTATGTGTATGTGGAAAGATACAGCAGTGCATCATCCAGAGTCCTTTTGTATCTCTCGCATCAACCACATCAACGTGAGCACGGCGATAAGCATCAGAAGTCCATACACGATTAATCCAACCAGGTTGGTTGAATCGATCCATTCCAGGTTCAAAGATTTCAGTGCCAGTCCTGCCAAACTCAGTCTCCAATAAATGTTGAATATTTATTAGAGTATCCCAGACTTTACTCATCTTTGTACTCTACTAGTTCCATCATCTCTTTGAATAGTTGTGTAGCAAATTCAAAACAAATTTTAGCTTCGTCAGCCATATCATCGCTGATACGTTCGCGAATTGCGGCTTTGAGTGCTTCTGGATCTTTAAATTGATACATACGGCCACTACCTGGGACTTTCTTACTAATCATTTGTCCGCCAGCCAAATCTCCCATATGGCGTACATAAATGTGTGCCATTAATTTTTTAGGATCATCTTTAATACTTAAAATATGTTTTAGATACTTGTCTACTACAGGAAGCATTTGCGGTTCGCCGTCTGCTTCATCGTTCCATAATTCTTGAAAATCTGCTAGAATAGCAGGAGCACGTCGTATATCAGGAAGTCCATGTAATACTTGTAACGGCATAGCACATACTTCTAATAGCTCATAACATGGATGCTGATTTTTTAGAAATGTAGCATATAGTTTAGGATTGATTGTTCCTGAAAATAATATTTTTACGAATTCCTGACGCTCGGCATTAGTGTGTGCGTCTTTGGTTAAATCACGTAGACTCATTCTTCTTCCAATTTAATTTGTAATGGGTGGCCTGCTATTCGACTTTGATTAGTTGCTTCAACAGCTTTCGCTTCGGCAATTTCAAAACTGTATATACCAGCAACACCGCTACCTGTCTCGTGGACTTGTAACATGATATCCTTAGCTGCCGATTCGGTATGTTTAAAGACTTCTACAAGTAGGCCTATAACAAATTCCATTGGAGTAGTGTCATCGTTTAAAAGAATTACTTTCCAACGTCGAGGTTCTGTTATAACTACTTTTACTTTTTCATCAATTGTTACTTCTGTACTTGACATGTGAGCTCTTTTTATTAAGTGGGGGAGTTGCCTCCCCCGGTTGATTATTTAACTTTAATAGTACGTGGTTTCAAAGATTCTGGAACAATACGTTCGATGCTAATGATCAACATACCATCCTTAACTTCAGCATCTTTAACTTCCATGTATTCTGCCAAGGTCCATGTTTGTTCAAAATCACGGCTAGCTAGTCCACGATGTAAATATTCTTTACTTTCGTTTACTACTTCACCTTGTGTGCCACGAACAACCAATTGATCTTGGTCTACTTCAACAGTAATTTCATCTTTACTGAAACCTGCCACTGCTACTTCGATAGCATACTCTTTATCACTATACTTCACAATGTTATGTGGAGGATAGTTTCCGTTTGCTTGTTGTAAGCGTTGATTAAAAATTTGATCAAAGCCTACTAGTGCTCTGCTGATTTGAGCTAGATCAGCTGGGTTTATTGCTCTCAATTGCATTGTTGCCATTTTGTTTATCTCCTTATATTAAGCAAGAATGTGTAGGGCCCGACTATCGGCACCCTACGTTACTATTGTATTACTCTTTCGAGTCTTTGTCAACTTCTGTGAAGCTCGCATCTACAGTTTGTTCAGCTGGTTGAGCTGGTGTTTCGGCTGTAGTAGATTCAGCGGCTTGTTTCTTAGCCATTACTGGACCTGCGGATTCAAAGAATGATTCGACTGATTTCTGAATAGCATCTTTGTCTTCGCCAGCACAGGCTGTTTCAACTGCCTTAACTGCGTCGTCAAACTTAGTGCGTTCATCTTCAGTCAATTGATCTTTGTACGTTTCATAGTCTTTCTTGATACTGTGTACAGTACCTTCAGCTTGATTGCGTGCATTGATCAGTTCGGCTGCCTTCTTATCTGCTTCAGCATTTTCTTCTGCTTCGCGAACCATACGTTGGATCTCAGCATCTGTTAAGCCTGAATCAGACTTGATAGTAATCTTGTTTTCTTTGCCAGTATTTTTATCTTTGGCACTTACATTCAAGATACCGTTAGCATCGATGTCTAGTGTAACTTCAATTTGTGGTACACCGCGTGGTGCTGGGTTGATACCTTCCAAATTAAACTCACCTAGTAATTTGTTATACTTAAACAATTCACGTTCACCTTGTGCTACTTTAATAGTAACAGCTGGTTGATTGTCATCTGCTGTTGAGAAAACTTGTGAATGTTTAGTTGGGATTGTTGTGTTCTTAGAAATCAACTTGGTCATAACACCGCCCATTGTTTCAATACCCAATGTTAATGGAGTAACGTCTAACAATAGAACGTCTGTCTTGTCGCCAGCTAGAACAGCACCTTGTACTGCGGCACCTGCGGCAACTGCTTCGTCTGGGTTAACGTCCTTACGTGGAGCCTTACCAAATAGTTTCTCAACTGCTTCTTGTACTTTAGGCATACGTGTTTGTCCACCAACTAGGATAACTTCGTCGATGTCTGCGGCAGTAACCTTAGCATCTTGCATAGCAATCTTACATGGCTCGATTGAACGCTCAATTAATTTCTCAACCATTTGTTCAAACTTAGCACGGCTAATTGTTACGTTCATGTGCTTAGGACCGCTTGCGTCTGCTGTAACATATGGCAAGTTAACACTAGTAGATTGGCTTGAAGATAATTCAATCTTAGCCTTTTCTGCGGCTTCTTTCAAACGCTGTAATGCTAATACGTCTGACTTAAGATCAATACCGTTATCTTTCTTAAACTCGTCTACCAAATAGTCCATTAGAACTTGGTCAAAGTCTTCACCGCCTAGGAATGTATCGCCGTTTGTCGATAGGACTTCAATTTGCTTGTCGCCATCGATGTTGGCAATTTCAATAATTGAAATATCAAATGTACCACCACCTAAGTCGTATACAGCAATCTTACGATCCTTCTTGTCTGCTTTGTCAACACCATATGCTAGTGCGGCCGCTGTCGGCTCGTTGATAATACGTAGAACTTCTAAGCCGGCAATTTTACCTGCGTCCTTAGTTGCTTGACGTTGGCTATCGTTAAAGTAAGCTGGAACCGTGATAACTGCTTGAGTTACTGTTTCACCTAGATAGTCTTCAGCAGTCTTTTTCATTTTGCGAAGTACTTCAGCTGAAACTTGTTGAGGTGCTAGTTTTTCGCCATTAGCTTCGATCCATGCGTCTCCATTGTCTGCTTTGACAATAGTGTATGGCATCAAATCGATGTCTTTTTGTACTTCTTTTTCTTCAAACTTACGTCCAATAAGACGCTTGCTTGCGTAAATTGTATTCTTTGGGTTTGTGACTGCTTGTCGTTTTGCTGTTGCGCCAACTAGGATCTCGTCCTTTGTATACGCAATAATTGATGGTGTTGTACGTGCGCCTTCGCTATTTTCAATAACTTTTGCTACTCCATTTTCTAGGATAGCTACGCAACTGTTTGTTGTACCTAAGTCGATACCGATGATTTTGCTCATAATATAATCTCCTTTTAATTAAGCAAGAAATTTGTGTAGGCCCTAACGGCGCTCTACAAATTTATTTATCTCTGACAAATTATTCTTTTACATTTTCGAATATAAATTCTGCTTCCGGAATACGTGTTTTTGTATTTTTACTACCCAGCACAATTACTATTCTTTTGCCTATTTCTGTATCCAACATCATTACTATACATCCGCCGCTGGCATTAATATAGCCTGTTTTGCTTACTATAAATTTATGCCTTTTGCCTATGATAGGGTTGGTATTGTGAAACACTAGCCATTTTTTACGTATTTTTATTTTAACTTCGCTAGTTTCTGCCGCATGGTTTATTTCCGGGTAGCTACTTGCGGCCTGTACTAATTTTATTAAATCTGTAGCAGTACTAACATTCATTATACTTAATCCCGTAGGTTCTACAAAATTAGTATTGGGCATATTAAGCATTCTTGCTTTAATATTCATGGCTCTAATACATTCGGATTTGCCGCCGGTGTAAGCTTCGCATAACATTTCTGCGGCACGATTATCCGATCGCACAAGAGCCAAGTCTATTAACTGTTGGCGAGTGAATCCTTTATAGGTTTCATTTAGGCTTGTTTGTTGATCAAGGACCACCATTACAGTCATTAGTTTGCTAACACTAGCAATACTACGCTGTTGCTCTATATTATATCCCTGAATTACTTTGCCAGACTCATCGGCTACTAGCCAGCTTTTAGCTGTAACTTTTGGCCAATCAAATGCGTAACTATGAAAACTGACAAATAATCCTAAGAGGATTACAAGTTTTCGATAGTTGACCATTTTTTAAGTTTTTCTCTTTTGTTTAAAGCCGCTTGCTCGATATTTGTCCAACTAATAACATCCATCTCTTGAAGAATTTCGATCATAGCGTATAAGTCGCCTAGCTCTTCTTCTAAATGTTCACGATTGGTTTTTGGCTTGCCTGGTTTTAAATTATCAATTCCAAAACGATGGCATTTACTAATTGCTTGAATTACTTCAGCACATTCTTCAGAAAGAATGTTCATTACTTCGCGTTCTTGACTATTCATAAGTATTTTAAAAACTCCGCTTCTGATAAAAGTTGTCTTAGTTGAGGAATAATTTTAGCATCTACTTGATACCACAAATCTTTAGCAGTTCCGTTAGTACAGCAAAAACATAGTAGACCATCTCGTAGTTCTACCTTCATATATACTTCACCATTGGGTTTAATTATTTCTCTCATCTCTGATTAGCGAAAGGCGCAATATATTTGCCTTCTGATGTTGTACTAGTTCTCAATGTATTATAAACATTTTGAATACCAACTGCTTGATTCCAAGCATCCTCTAAAGCATGGTGAGCGGTTACTGGTGGGCGTTGTGGATTAATTCCTAAATCGAACGCTGTTCGAACATCACGTACTTCCCAAAACTTCCACGGAATTGCTTTGTTAATTTTACGGAACACATGTTCACAAATGATAATATCAAAACAACTACCATTTGACCAAACACGTTTAGCACCCCAGCAGAATTTATACAGTTGATTAAATGCGTCAACAATATCAATTCTTCCTTCGGGATCAAAAGCCGCATCCTGGGCTTCTTTACTTTGACTAGCCCACCAAGCGATTGTATCATCGTTAGTAGTTAGTCCTATCCTATCGCAACTGTCCAAATCTACTTTAACATAGAAACTGTCCATTTTAGGTTCGGATACTTCTCTGCCAAATGGGTCAAACTTAACTGCCCCAATTGTTAAAATACTAGCATCTGGTGTAGTATTAAGTGTTTCTAAGTCAATCATAATATCTGTATTCATACACATATTATAGCATCAACTTATTATAATGTCAATACAATTTTGGTGGTAATTGCTGGTCTCTGAGCTTTTTATTCCAACGTGCCTTAGCCGCACCTTTCTTACGCTTACGTTCAGTAGTAGGCTTTTCGTAGAATTCTTTGGCTCTTAATGTGTCCAAAGTTCCAGCCTCTTCTATTTTACGTTTAAATCTACGTAAGGCTTGGTTGATGTTTTCACCGTCTTTAACGGTAACACCTGTGCCCTTACTCTTCTGATACGCCATTATCATCGTCCTCTTCGTTTATAATTTTTTCTACAATCCAATCCAAATTGTATATACGATTTTTACTTATCAAGTTATATGGAGTAACATCGTCTTTAGTTATATAGTAAGCATTGGGTTGTGATATGATAAAAGTGACAAATTTTTGTGTCATAGTATCACAGTTATCCACATCAATAATGACGCAATCAACTTGGTGTGCTATACTTAATAGCCAGCTCATATCTGTATCATCATTATCAAATACAAATACGTTCAGATCATCTATACTTTGACTTAGTATAGTTTGAAATTGTTCCTTTACTGTGTTACTTGGCTTAATTAAAAGATAAGCCAAATTCATATTGAACAATTTATCTGGTGGAGTTATCAGGGTTATTTTTCCTAAGTTCATGTATACGCTCTTCAAAATATGCTATTTTTTCTTCTGGGTAATCACTAAATTTTGGACCATGTAATTTAGTTTCTTGTACAAAATTATATAACTCAGGTTCTGTAGTTTCGTCTACAACAAAGTCATCAAATTCGTGATCACCGTATTCTTTATATAACTGGTCTATTGGTCTTATACCAACTAATCTAGACCATAGTCTACCTGTGCTTTGTTCCGAATTTTGTACGTAGGTTATTGGTCCCTCGTCTTTGTTTGTATCTGACCCGTAGGGTCTTTGATCATATAAGTCTTTTTTTTTTGATTCGTCTATAGGAAAATCTGGTTCAGGTAAAGTTGCTTCAGTTGGAGTTTCTTTACCTTCGCTATCGATATAAGACTGTCCAGTAGCTAATCTTTCTTCAACTGTAGTTTCTTGTTTAGCTACTTCCTTTTCCGCTTCTTCTATCATGCGGTTCCATTTATCTAATTCAGAAATAGTTTCACCAGAATCAGCTGTTAATTCTTCGGGTTTATGTACTTCAAATTCTGGACCAGTTTGTATCCACTCGCCGCCCGGAGATCGTACACCTTCGAAATCTTTTACAGTAGGAATTACAATGTCTTCGACTGATGTAATAATACTAGGAACTTTAGCTGGTTCAACTGGAGGTGCTTCTGGATCTGTTGCTTGCTCTAACTCTTCTGGTGTAGGTTTCTCGCCAACAAATGTATCCAACTCAGCAATAGTAGGTTGGTCGTCTTCTTTTTGTTCTCTTGCCCAACCAAATGTCATTTGACTAGCAAGTAACATAATAACTGCTAATGGGTCAAAGACAATAACAATAAGAATAATGATCCATGTAACTGCTTGTTCAAGTAATGACGCATCTGGATTAGTGCCATAAATGAACGCCGCAATATACTTAATAGGTCCAACTTCGGCTTCAACCTTTCTGTTTTCAGCACGGATTGGCGCCGATTCGTCGTTGAGTTGACTAATCACTTTCTGATTAGTTTCGATATCTTTAGCAAGTGATACCCTATCTTTTTGTTGTGATTTACGAACAGCGTTGGCTTTATCGGCACCTTTTTCATCAGCTGAACGAGACATGATTTGGTCTACTGCTTCGTCCATTTGTTTGAGTTGCTTACGATCAGCTTCGATATTTTCTTTGGCTGTCTTTATCTTTTCATCGTAAATTGCTAGTTTGCTTTGTACATCGCCCGACACTAGATTTTGATCGTTGTGTGCTTTTGACAGGAATCCAAAGATACCCATAGAGGTAATCAACATGAGAACTACAACCGCTATGCTCATGTAAATTTTCATAAAGCGTGGAACACGTTCCCAATTGGCTTTTAGCCAAGAGGCGCAGACAAGTTTGCCAACTTCTAGAGCTGACCCCATTATAATAATTGGAATCACCGCCGCAGAAAATATAGCGGTCAAACCTACTACAGAGTAGTAAATTGCGACCGCCGATATTGTTAAACCTGTTAGTAGTAATAGATACGCTAGTATCATTGGTGCCTTTCGTTTATACTAAAGTTGTTCCGGAAATTTGTGTAACTGACACTAAGCCAACCAATGCTGAATTTGTTGTTGCGGCATTAGCTGTAACTTTTTGTTGTGTACCTGATCCGCTTACTGGATCATATACACGCATTGATTCTGTAGTACCATTGTATAAGCCTGCGGCTACTGCGTTACGAATAACCTTAGCAGGTGTATCCATTGGGTTACCTGCGGCATCGTTTCCTACTGCTACAGTACCTTGTAGTGTACCTGTCAGTGGAAGGAAAGCGTCACGGTCATATTTTACAGTGAATAGTAAACTTGTTGCTTGTGCGTCAGCATTGGCTTCAGTAATAGCAATATCCATAATTTGGCAATCAGCCAAACTGGTAAGTTGGTTAACCACTTGTTTAAAACGTAGGTTACCACGAGCACGGCTTAATGCTGTTGCCGCTGTACTCGGCAAGCTACCTGCTGGGAAATAATCCCACGTGTTTGGTGTACAGCCGCCGTCTTGATGGTTACCTTGGTCAGTTGTTGGAAACGCACCTGAGTTTCCATTATCAGTCATAGTGATAGTGACACGGTAAAACCCTGGTTGTAATTGATCTAAATCTTGTTGAAATCCTGAGGACATAATTGCCTGCTCCTTGTTATTATGTATTTATTTAAAGACTATCAAAGCCAGTAGTGCAGCCTGGCAGAAAAATCCAAAACCAATAGTCACAATATTAAGGAAATCCTTCTGGATAGCGGCTTTTAGGAAGAAACAGAACAATCCTGCCCAACTAAACAGCACTAGATCCACAGGAGGCATCTTTTCAGTTAATCCTGTTAATACTGCTAGTAGTGTAGGAATGGTAGCTAAGTGTAGCAGAATAACTGCTACCCAGCCCATTGTTTCTGCGCTAACATGGGGTGCGTGTTCTTTGATGTTTTTAACCCATAGATCTAAATCAAATAAATCATGTACCTTTGTTTTGAATGTATTAATAACGGTTTGTGCGTTCATGTTAGTCCTTAATTGTAAAATACGTGATGGCCAATTTTAGCTATGGGCTTTTTATTCCACCCTGGTTGTACATAATCCCCATGAAAATATAGGGCATTCTTTAAATCCGGTAAACGGAATCCTTCTAATAATACTTTTTTAGCTACTTCCATGCTTTCTGTGTACATTGGGCCGTTCATTGGCTTAAGAGCACTTGGGCCTTCACAGTACCAGCTAAACTGGCACATTACTTTTTCGTATACTACGTTCTTTTGATATACAACCTTACAGATGTCGCTGGGAAATTGTCCGCTTTCTGTACGATTGATTGTGACCTGTGCGACAGCTACTTTGCCTTCAAACGGCTCACTGCCTGCTTCGTGGTATATGTTACGAGCTAGACAATCTAATTGTTGTTGTCTCATTTGAGCTGTAACTGGACTCGCCGCTTCGCGAGCTTGTTTAAGATGTTCAAATTTCTTTGAAACTGCTTGTTGTGCTACAAATACTATTGACATAGCCACTAGTATATTGATTATAATTTTGATAGTGCGTATCATTTTTGTCTCCTTTACGCTGGATGAGGTGTCGCTACCACCGTCATTGGTTAATGTTTGGCTGTATCCGTTTCTCCTTAACAAAAAGCCGTTTGCCCCAAAACCCTTCGGGGACAATATATAGTTATCCTCAGATTTCTCTGGAAATACACTACTATTATACTTAGTCACAGTTTAACGCCTCATTCGAGAAATGTCAACTGCTTGTTCGTCACTAAAAACCGGCACAGCGTTGCTTTTATGCATGGTCGCTATGCCTTTTACCTTATCACCTGTGTAAACCTTAGCTGGAGCCAAAGTAGCATTACCCGTATAATCGCCTCTGCTTTGTATATGAGCAGTAGTATTACGTCCTTCGGGTATTTTCAAACTGTAAGAACTGCTCAAACTATCAGCTGATAAAGCACGTTTGCGCTTTTTTTCCTCTAGTTCAAGGCCCTGACGTTTGAGTAATTCTTTCCAACTTTCTTCCAATTCTCTAGCCTTTCGTGCGTGTTCTGCCGAAGCGAATTTCTTTTTACCCTTCTTTTTGCCCGTAGTTGAATACATAGGCGGCAACAAGTGCATACTCAAAATATTCTCCAAAAGTTATAACAATACTAGTATTATACTAGTTTATTCAAACTATGTCAAATGGGTTTATACTCGAAAACTTTCCCCGCAACCGCAACGGTCACGTTCATTTGGATTGATAAAATCGAACCCTTCATTGAGTCCATTGCGAACCCAATCCATTGTAAGCCCATTTAAGTACGGATCATCCTTCATACTTACTAATACGCAAAAGTCATTTTGAGCGTAGTTTATAACACCTTCTTCGCCATCGTACTTGTCTACATATTCTAGCACATAGGCCAATCCGCTACAGCCTGTAGTTCTTACACCTATACGAATGCCGACTCCTTTGCCTCTTTTGGCAAGATTTTGTTTAATCTTATCCTTGGCTGTGTCGGTTACGATAATCATCTATGGCCGCCTTGATAGCATCTTCGGCGAGTATGCTACAATGTATTTTGACGGGCGGGAGCGCCAGCTCTTCAGCAATTTCCGAATTCTTAATGCTTCCTGCTTCGTCCAGCGTTTTCCCTTTGACCCATTCAGTGACAAGACTCGAACTAGCGATCGCCGAGCCACAGCCGTAAGTTTTAAATCGGGCGTCTGTAATAATTCCAGCATCGTTTACCTTTATACTTAATTGTAAAACATCACCGCAGGATGGTGCTCCCACTAATCCTACCCCAACTCCTGGGTCACCTTTTTTATATGAACCTACATTGCGTGGATTCTCATAGTGGTCGATAACTTTATCGCTGTATGCCATATCAGTTTGGAACAGCTACAATTTTATGTACACCGGTTTGTGGATCAATCATTTCTTGCCAGTGCATACCTTGTGGCGGTGCTTGTACTGTTGGTTGTGTAACAATAACACTAGGTTGTGTATAAACAACTGGAGGTTGTTCAACAATTACTGTACGAGGCTGGGCAATTTCGTATCCGATAACTCCGCCTATTACAGCAGGTGCTACCCAGCCCATACCATAACCACCTCTATAGCAACAACCGCCACGATAATGAAACCCTTCGTGTGCTTGAGCTTGTGGGCTATAAGCAAACAATGCACTCATTGCCAAAATACTAGCAAATACTGAACCGATTATAAGTTTACTTTTCATAATACTGCTCCTTAAGCGTATACTAATATAACGCCTTAGACTAATATTTAGTTGACTTATTTGGCTTCTTTACGTGCATTCTTAACTGCTGTAACATCGTTGCGAGTTTCTTTACACAATTTGGCAAGCTCTTGTAAATGCTTGCGGACACGAGTACCTGCGGCACCTACTTCTTTATCGTAGAACTTTTCGAAGTCGCCTTCCATTGCTTCTACTAACGCTGTGAATTCTGAAAATTTATTTGTAGCCATTTATTTCTCCTTTAGGCAAGTACAGAGTACTTATACCTAGTATACACTAGTAGAAAATAAATGTCTAGTTAATTGGCAAATACGTTTGGACTACCGCTACTGATAGTATGATCTTTGTGTCCGTCGGAATCATATTTGTCGCCAACACGGCCTAATGCTTTTCCATTGACAAACACGTTTGGACTATATGTGCTCAATGCCGGAGCATGGTTAACAGGACTACTTACACAAGGCACACCATCTGGGTGTGTCTTCATAACATCGCCTTGTCTAACTGCTCCGACGCCGTTGATAAAAACATTACTACTTCCAGCATCTGTAGCCTGAGTGGTAGGAGTATCCCAATGATGTACATTTCTTCCACAAGAGGAGCCAACTGCTCCATCGGTACAAGATACTGTATCTGTTCCACTCATTCTGGCTACGGCTGGCATTATACTAGTTTAATCCCTGATGTTTGTTCTGTATAACGATCTGCGGCATCTTTGATAGTTGCGGCTAGCACCATAATACTATTCTTATTTATAGTAACTTCTGCGTCTGGATCAGTTGTAAACAAAAATGGAACTAATCCAATTCCTTCTTTCGTAGCTGTTAAACACAATGGCTTGCTAACCTTAACACCCAATGGGCCGTCTTCAATTAACTTGGCAACAATCTCTTCGCCAGCTGTTGTTTTGATTGTAACTACTTCGCCTTGTGCGATACCTTTTGAAATTAACATATTATACCTTTTCGAAATGTTTCTTGAGTTCTGTAAACCCGCCTATATAATTATCGTCTAAAAATATTTGTGGTAAAGTTCTGGCTGTGGGTACGGCTTCTAATAGCTGTTCCTTAGTCCAATCGGTTTGAACATTACGTTCTTCGTACTCAATCCCTTTCATTTCTAATAATGCTTTAGCCTGTACACAAAATGGACAAGCATTTTTACTCCATACTATTGCTTTCATCTTAATTCCTTTTTACTATTATAGCGCAGGTAATGCGTCGTAGTCAATGCCTTCACTCATAACGCCAATAACATAATTAGTCGATTCGCTTTCCTGTAGAGCAGTTTGTTTGCTACTTGTGTTTACGTGTTTGTTAAACCATGGAATAGGAGTCGACTTAGGAGCAACTTGTTGATACTTAATACCAATGTCCTTTAATGCTCCTACTGCTGTGTAGTCTACAAAATCTTTGAGAATGTTTGCGTTCAGTCCAATTACTGGACCTTTCTTGAACAAGTAGTCTGCCCATTGTTTTTCTTCACGGATAACGTCTGCGTACATGGCATAGACTTCTTGCTCGCAATCAATCTTAGCCTGAGCAAATCGAGGATCTTCTTTAACTACTTGATTGATCAAGTAGGCTGTCCAGCCTTTGTGTAGCAATTCGTCTTGTAGAATCAAACTGATAATGTTACCGTTACCAATAAAGATCTTGTTCTCAACCATTGCCAAACTTGTAGCAAAGCTAACCATAAAGCGAAATGCTTCTAGTGCGTATGATGCATTAAGAGCCAACCAGATTGCCTTGATGTGATCTTTTTCTTCGACTGCTACAAAGTTATATTCCTTCTGACAATTAATTTGATGTAGTGAATCATAGTATTTGCCAACACTTGATGCCATGCTGATAATTTCTTCAGTATCGTGGATAGTGTTGAACACATCCTTGGGCACATTATAGATATTACGAATTATGTGACTGTAGCTCTTACTGTGGATGTTGGTTTCAAAGAAGCCCCAGTTGTACATGAGAGCTTCAAGTTCGGGCAATGAACACACAGGAGTAAACACTTGCGTTGGTCCACGACCTTGAAGACTATCAAGTGCTGTCTGACGTAATAAATTGCTGGTGAAAATATGTTTAATCGCATCGCTCGCATCCTTAAAGTCATTTGCGTCTTTGGTAAGACTAATCTCTTCGGGTTGCCAGAAGAAGCCTCGGGCTGTCGCTTCAAAATCTGCAATCTTCTTGTATTTAACCTCTTCAAATCGTTGGATGGTCACAGGCCCTTGCGGATCTAGAAACATTTTACGATTAAGGTAATCTGTTTTTGTTTTTAAATTGTACTGTTCTTTACTCATTAATATTTTCCCGATGCTAATACTATTTTACAAATATGTTCTAATCTTTCAATATGTTCGTAGGCACGCCAGGGGCTTGTGTCAATAGCAACTACTCCGTGCCCTTTGATGCCTACAATATCGTATTTTATGTTGCCTTGATTATCCAATCCTAATTTTTCAAAACACTGATCAGCTAGTTCTTGACTGATAGGAGCAACATCTGGAACATTAGGTGCTACCTTAGTGTAACGATTCAATTCTGGAAACGCATCACTAATAGTACTTAGATCAATACCAGCATGCATGGCGGCAATACAATATGTAGGATGAACGTGTACAACTACACGAACTTCTCCGCTGTGTTGCCCCATTGCTCTTTGTAGGCCAAAGTGTAAAGGTATTTCTCCACTGGGCTTTAAGTTGGCACTAATATCAGTATAATACTCTTCCTGCCACAATAGTCCGTGAATACTAATCTTCTTAAATTGATCTGGTTGTAATGTTTGTTTACGTACACCACTAGGTGTAATGTAAAAATGGTCACGGTCGTGATGACGTATACTTACGTTGCCATCTCGGCTAGTAATCCAGTTACGCTTATATGCGTCAACTAATATATCGCAAATAGTTTCTAACATTATAACTTACAAGCCTCGCAATCTTCTTCATTATCAAAATCGATAACTTCTAGCATAACAGGAGCGTCTTCGGCAATCTGTTTGCTACCTGCTTTGTTAATCAAACTGTAGTAGAATGTTTTCAATCCCCACATTTGAGCTTGCATTAAATTCTTAGCAATCAATGTAGTTGGAACTTTACGATCCACAAAGTGTGCTGGATTGTAAAAAGTGTTAGTACTTATACTTTGGTCAACATAGGCAGCCAAAACTGCGGCTGTTTTCAAATAACCATCACAGTCTGTTTGTTCCCACATGAGTTGATATTTGTTCTTAAGTTTGTGATATTCAGGAACAACTTGCGTGAATGATCCTGCTTTACTTTCCTTAGTACTGATCAAGCTCATAGGCAACTCAATACCATTAGTACTGTTTATAACAACACTACTGCTTTCGACTGGAGCAATCGCCATTAGTGTGGCATTGCGAACTCCATACTGTTTCATATTAGTACGTAGAGTTTCCCAGTCAAGTTCTGGAGAAAAGTCAGCAAGTTCATTTGCACCTTCGGCACGTAGTTCCCAAGGGAATATACCTTGCCCATAACGTGTCTTATCACTATGTGTACACGGTCCGCGTTCTTTTGCCAACTCTACTGTAGCTTCTGTTAAGTAGAAGGCTTGATGTTCCATCCAGGATTTAACATCTTGTAAGGCATCTTTCTCGCCATACTTGAGTCCACGTTTGGCGTGCCAATAGGCTAGGTTAGTAACACCAATACCCAATGGTTGTATTTCGTCATTTGATAGTTTACTTTGGATACTTAAAAAATCTTGGTAATCAAGAATGTTACACAAACTACGTTGTAAAATACGGCAAGCCCTACGCATATCTTCTGGATTACGGAAAGCTCCCCAGTTGATCGAACCAAGTGTACATAAAGCAATACGGCCATCTGCGTCATCGAGACGTTTAAAAGGTTTTGTGGGTAATAGTATTTCACAGCACAAGTTACTTTGATAAATTGTATGGAACTCAGGATCAAATGGTCCTTGATTCTGTACGTTGTCGATAAACACTAGATAGATACGTCCAGTGTCTGTACGTTCTTTTAATATTCCGCCTTTGAATACTTCTTCAGCAGTCATAGACTTTTTACGTAAGTCTGTACGCTTTTCATATTTTACATACAGTTCTTCAAATTCTGCTGTGTTACGATAAAAGGCTTCATATAGGTCGGGTACTTCATTCGGATCAAAGAAGGTGATGTTTTCTTTGTTCTTGAAACGGCGCCAAAAGAACTTGCTAAGGACAACTCCGTAGTCCATGTGTCTGACTCGAGTTTCCTCTGTGCCTTGGTTGTTTTTAAGAACAATAAGGTCATCAAACTGATGATGCCAAATGGGATAAAATACTGTAGCACTAGCATTACGAATACCTCCTTGACTACAACTACGCAAATCTCCGAACCACTTCTTTAAAAATGGTATCATACCAGTATGCATGATTTCGCCACCGCGAATTGGGGAGCCCAATGGGCGAAGTCGACCGATCTCCAGTCCAATCCCCGCACGTTTACTAGCATACTTGGCCATCATTTCGCCTGAAGCGAAAATACTATCAAGGTCATCATCACTACGGATGAGTACACAGGAACTGAACTGTTTGGTGGGAGTGCCAAGACCAGCAAGAACTGGAGTAGCGAGAGTAAACAAACCATCACTGGCGGCGTTATAATATTCTTTAATATAACGCATCCTAGCTGTGTTAGGTTCTTCTTTATGGAAGACAGTAGCCGCGGCCACAATATATCTAATTTGTGGAGTTTCATAAATTTCCTTTGTCGCACGATTGCGTACCAAATACTTCTCTATTAACTGCTCAATACTAGCATATCCATATTGTTCATCTTTTTCATGATCCAACATGTCATTCATTTTATTCCAGTCGTCTTCTGTATACCATTCAAGCAGTTCAGGAGTGTACAAGCCTACTTCAATATTTTTCTTTATGATAGTATAAAGATGGGGCACATCATAGCTACCGTATACATCCTTACGTAACATTGACAAACGTTGTTTGCCCGCTACATACTGATAATTAGTATGACCAATGTCTGGATTTTGTTCTACGTCGATTAAATCTACTATCGCTCGTAAAGTAATGTTGTCAATTTCTTGTGTAGTAATGCCATCATAAAAGTGCGGCTGACTTTTAATTTCAATCATCGACTGACTGACATCGGCAATACCTTTACAAACTTTAGCTATCTGAGCTTGCCATTTTTCGACTGCTAGTGGTTCGCGATTTCCACTTCTTTTAATAACTGTAATCTTGCTCATTGTGTGTTCTTCAAAATATATAAATCTTTATTGTTGTTGGTGTGTTTAGGTAGTATTTAGTGGTGGCGAAACCGATCGACAACTATTCCTTAGTCGTTGATTTTAGCGAGGTTTGAGCGGGATTTTTTCCCCTTCTGGGATATATTTTATCATACTGACAAAACAAATTATATACGCATTTATCCGTATTGTCTATCGGATTGAATTATAAAATTGATTTGTATGAATAAGTGAAAGTACCAAAATCATTTGTATAGTTGTTTACATAAGCAACTTCTATACTGCTTGGCACTTGTCCGCCAGCGCCGGTGTATGTTGCTCCAGTTTGTGATAAAAATAATGCTTTAAAATCCAATAATAATGATGTTACGTTAGTTGGATCATTTCCAGCAAAATTAAATTCATCCGATAGTTGGACATTGCCTGTTTGCGTATTAGCCACGATTGTAATGGTACCTGTTCTGCTAAATGAACCATAACTACTTGTATAGGTGTAGTCCACTAGATGAGTTATAGTTCCGGTTGGAGCGCCGTAGTTGTCTGTTCCTACTGGAAGTCTAAATGCTGGAGTATATTGTGTTGTGTTTGTAATTGCTACCAACTGTGTGCCATAGCTTTCATACACACTTGGTCCTGACAATTCAGGTACATAGGCAATGGATGCGTTTGCTGGACTTGCGGCAAGGCTTAATGATGCTGAACGGTCTGAGTATAATCTAGAAGCTTTGTTACCAATAGACGCAAAATATACTTGCGGAAATACAGCACTTGGGAAACTGCCATTATTGCCTACGTTAACAAATCTACAGTTGTCTACGCTATTACCATAACCGGCGCCAATAAATACACCTTGCTGATTAATCAATTCAAATTTACAATTAGTGAATACTGTTTCACGAGCACCATATAACTGTCCAATAGTGCCAGTATGACTAATAGTTCCATTGGCATAATATAATTGTATGTCGGCTCCTACACTAAGACTCACACCAACATTTAAATTGTAAAAATGACAAGTATCAAATACGTTATTTCTAACGTCTTGAATACTGTATAATCCATAATAGAAATTAGACACGTATACATTTCTAAATGTGTTATTACTTGTGCTAACACCATCAGTTGTTTGATATCCTTGTGCTACATTCATTTGGATGCCAATTGATTTGGCACTAGTTGTACTAGATCCAACCAGTTTGATATTTTCAAAAGTACTATCACGAACTGCGTCTAACTGTAATGCCGAAGAATATTGTGTTGATACATTAACAGTTAATCCTTCCATAATAATATACTTAGGCTGTGTGCCGCCTAGTGTATTATTAATAAAACTAGGAGCACCCGGTGTACTTGAATCATTTACAAACTGTATAGCAGGTACTGATAGTATTACAGTCATTGTTTCAGCAGAACTAGAAGTTCCAGTTGCCGCTTGACTAATTGTAAGACTTACCCCAGGAGTTGCTCCAAGTACTGTAGTGCCTACAGGAATGTTTGCTCCAGTAATACTAGCTCCAACCATTAATGCTGTAGCACCTGTTGTTGTAACAGTTGTACTATTATTAACAGTATTGCCAGATACTGTTGTTGTTGGATTGTATTGAATAATTGTTTTGTCTACACCAGCACCAACAATCGTTGCGTAACTAGGTACATACAAGGGACTAGTAATTGAATATATACCAGCTGGAATTTCTAATTTAAGTCTATTTGGAACACCAGCTGGATTATTACTAGCTTTGTTATTTGTGTTTAAAAATAATTCATTAATAGCACGTTGTAACGCGGCAGTATAATCTCCACCACTAATATCCGTTGTCGTTAAGAAATCATTTAAACTTACACGATCGTCCAATCGAGCTTGTAAACTACGACTAACTGAATGGTTAACGTCCGGACCTGTGATAATTGTAGTATCGTTTGTTTTATAAACGTACTGTAATAATCCTAACAAATTACCTGCGGCTGACAAGTCATTTTGTGTTAGAATTTTAGTGTTACCAACAGCAGGTGCGCCTTCGCTAACAGCGCCATTGCCAATGTATAATTCCTGGGTATCAATGGCCCATGCCATCTCAGCAGATGCTAATTGGGGTAACCCAGTACCTTGATTTGCTTGCCCACGGCGAATTTGTATTCTTGAGATCTGTACGACAGCCATTGAAATATCCTCTATATAGGATATTTATCAGTTATACTTGTAGTATTCCTCTACTCTATCCCACCACTTTTTCTCCCAGTAGCTAAAATCGCCTGGTTTTAGGATAAATTCCTGATAAACAGGTACATCTATCATTTCCAGCTTTTCATTCAGCTTGGGTTGTACACACATTAAAACTACACCCTTGTTTATATTAGTTCCGTGTACTTCGTTGTGTGCTAAGGCGTAAGCAGTTAATTGTAGATAGTAATCTTCAATCCACTCTTCTTTTTTAGGTTTGTTTGTTTGCTTATAGTCTATAATAGCTTGTTCGTTTAAATGTAGACCCAAGCCGTCTGTAGTTCCTGCGTACAATCCCGGAAAATACAATGGTACTTCTACTCCCCATATTTCGTTTACATTACATAAACCTTGTTGAATAACAACTTGTGCCATAGCATGGCTTTGTTTACTGTAAGGATTAGTTCCTGGGGGCTGGATAGCACCAGTCTTAACATAGTCCTCTAAGTACTTGTGCATACGAGTACCGCGATTGGCAGCCTCTGTAGTAATTTCCTGAGCTTTCTTTTCACCGACAGCTTTTCGCCAATTGGCTAAAGCTATTCGTTTTTCTTCTGGCTTAGTTTTGTCTAAGATGGTAGTTACACTAGGAACTTTTGATCCATCCGGTGTCGCATATAAGCGTTTGCCTTCTACACTTTCTCTATTGATAGGTGTGTAAGAATACCTTTCTGTTAGTAATGTCATACAACATTATAACACAAATTAATCAGCTTTCATAGCCTTTTTGGTTGCCGACATTGCCATACTGTCTACAGCATTACTAGCTTTCTTTTGTTCTGGATTGCCTTGTTCTGGTTGATCAGCGGTTTTAGCTGTTTTAAGAACAACTCCGTGACCATCAAAACGATCAACTAGTTGTTTTAAAATTGGATCACTATCCCAACGAGCGGCAAAGCGATCGTAGTCGATATCTGGAGATCCGTATTCTTGTCCTAATTGATTAAGTGCGTCCCATGTTAGTTGGGATTCAGAGCCGTTATTGTCTGCTGCACTTTGTAGAGCCCTTAGTGTAAGAACTAAGGGGTCTACTGATTCTCTAATTGCTTGAATTACTTTTTTTTTGAGTTAAGTAACATGCCTAGTCTACGGCTATAATCAACGCTTTCACGTTTCTCACGGCCAACTGCGCCCATAGCCGCAGGAGTTTCTTCTGCGCCCATTCCGCCTTCCTCTTCGCCTGGCATTGGTTCTTCGCCTGGAGCGCCTGCTGGAGCACTCATATCTCCACCCATACCGCCTGGAGCTGGTGTGCCCATTGTTGGAGCTTCTCCGCCTGATACAATAGCTAATGCGCCTTGTAAGCCTTGACGACTTGTTTCAATTGCTGTGTAAATTGCTTCTAATGCTGGCTTAACAGCATCGTTATATTGTTGGGAAACATCACTGCCCATTGTTTCTCTTATAGAGTCTAATAATTCTAAAAGCTGTTCAGCTTTCATTTGAGCTGTATCTTCTAACCAACCAGTAATACGATCTACCATATCTTTAGTAGCCATAATTACCTTGGCCTTGTCTTCTTCGCCTTCTGCTAGATATACAATGTGATTAGCAACTGACTCACTTAGATCGTAACGTGTAGTTAGTTCTGCGGCCAATTCTTCTTCATCACTTTCTTCTAGTTCGATTCTTTGGATAGCACTATTGATCCAGCTTTGTGGAACACGATATTGACTAGCTTTTTCTTTAATTGATTCTGCCTGAACTTTTTTACGTAGCTCTTTCTTTTCTTCTGCTTTTTCTGTGTCAACACTTTCTTCCACGCAATCACAAGGATTGTGGTGGCAAGTGTCACATTTGCCTTCATCACGTTCTAAGATCTCTTGATTGATACAATCAAGGAACAAGCGTGTCTTTTGATATTCTTGACTATCATGCAATGCGTCGTAGCCTTCGTTAACTTCAAACTGACTAATTTTAGTACGTAATTTGTTACGTGCGTCTTCTAACTGAACATCGCTGAATTGTTCAAGGTTAATTTTGTAACCAAATTTCTTAGCAAGGCTTTCGTTAAGCTGTTTGCTAGTTACGGGTTTTGATAATTCTCTAATTTGCATGATGGTTTCCCTAAAGCGTTTCTTATTACTATTTATACAAAACTCCACTTAAACATTGTGGAAATCTTTTCCTTCAAACGTTCAGCGCGAGCTTGGCTATCTTCTAATTTGTTTAATAATACAATATATCTGCCGAAATCTTTGGCTTTTTTGATATTTTGCTGGTACACTTGGTTATCACTATAGCTAGCCCAGTACTGATTGTCTAAATTCTTAATTTCAAAGAACTTGTTTAAATCATTACGGTCGTAAGCCTTAGCTGATAACAAGGCACAAGTTTTTAAATGATACTCGTCTACTATATAATTGCTGTGTTTAAAATAAACGGCCCAGTTTTCGCCTTTTGTTTTCTTTATAACAAAGTTTTTATAGGTTAAATTGCCATTGGGCAACACACCAATTGGCATAGAGTTGTTTAGTTCTGCTTCAAACTGACTGGCTAACTCTTTGAGTACTTTAGGTTTTGTTTTATTTTGTTTTTTCATTGGCAACTACAGTAGGATCTTCGTGTCCTATCTTACTTACCAGACTTTTGCGAATCATGGCTTGAACTTGAAATTGCTCGTGTTCAGTTAGTTGTCTTAGTTTAATAGGTTTTTGTAACTTTTTAAGTAGTTCACGTTCTTCGTTAGTCGTGAAGATTTCAAAGCCATTGATGATACTATATTTCTCACCCTTGGCTTTAAGTTCCAATCCGTTGACTAGTTCGTGTATTTTCATCTTAGGCCAGCAATCACACGCATTTTTTCTAATAGCGCATCGTCTTCACTAATAGGACTTAAAATCCCTGCGGATCTTTCATCGCGTCCAGAACGTTCGCCGCCTTGGCCCTGTGCTCGTTCAAAGTCCTTATCGCGAACTTGATCAATAAAGTTATCTGTAGCATCACCGCCTACATCCTGATTACCTTGGCTAATTAAGTCTTGGTTCTCTTCCATATGGTGTTTAACAATGTACTTTAATTCAGCCATTGCTTCTTCGGCATTATCGAAACCAACTGTGTCGTGGCCCGACGCATAATGTTTAACATACCAATTGCCACCGCCTGGACTTGCTTCAGGGTCTATACCAATTTCGCCTACAGGTTTTCCGTGATGCTTGAAAACTTTTTTAGTTTCGTCGCCAATTTCTTCACTAGTAGTTACAGTAGATCCTGGTTGTACTGCGCCCTGACCGCTTGTTGGAGGAGGTTTCATTTGAAACTCACCAGGCTTATCTGGGTTAGCAATTAAATCGCTAACCTTAGCTTTGATATCTGTGCCGCCTTGATCAATGTCAACTTCGTCGCCGCTGATACTTTTAACTTTCATTGGCGTAGCATCATCTTCGCCTAGTATGTCTTTAATTTTCATTGTGTTCTCCGAGGCTTAATTCAGCACTCTCTAGTTTAGTTATGTATTTACGCAATTTTTCAATTTGCCCACGGGCTCTGAGTAACTTAAAAGCTAGGTTTTCCACACTTTGTTCACCACCCGATTCTAACCCAGCTTTGCGTAAGCGTTTTAATTCATCCATTGCTTCTCTACACTTACTTACGTCTTGACTACGCATAGCTAGATTAATTTTAGCTGAATAATTACGTGCTTTGTTTTTAATATCTTTTGGATCTATAGTAGGTTCTTCGTGTACAGGCTCGGTGATCCAATGATCGTCTAATACGCTATAGATGCCTGCTGAATGATGTGGCTGATCTGCTGGTTGTACATACAATTCTACAGGTATGTTCTGTATGTGTAAATCGTGTTGGCTATTGTACAAGTTCTTCTTAGCTGTAAACAGTTCTTCGTTTTCTAACTTGTTTACTACTAAGTGTAAATCGATATCACTATAATCGCTATAGTTATACCCAGCACTTGAACCACTGAGGGTTACATCTTTTAAATGTAGTACAGGAACGTTTAGATAAAGGGCAAAATGACGAGCTATTTTTAATAGCTGTAAGCGTACATCTTTGCGTAGCTTGTTGTTGTCCCAAAGTACAGGGTTAAGCTCGTGATGATGAGGATTTGGATCGATTAATTCTTCGAAGTTCATTCAGTATTTAACTGAATTATAGGCCGATTAGTTTAATTACGTCTTTGATATTACCAGCGTGTATCCAACCTGCGCCAGCTAAGAATGCTAGGCCAACCATGCCCCAACGCATCCATTTGTCTTTGACTGTTTCTAATTCTTTGATTTTCTTATGTAGCTCGTCTTTAGTTGATTCTAATTTACCAGCTAGTTCTTTGTGTTGATCAGATTGCTGATCATTTAATTTATCTGTGTGTTCGTAATAACGTTGGGCATTAGTACGATACTCTTCTGTCATCTTATCTAATTGCTCTAAAACACGGTCGCGGGTATTGTCCAAGCAGTCATGCATTTCTTTGATGTCGTCTTTAACTTCACCAAGTTTTTCGTTGATGTTTTCAACTTTAGTTTCTAGTATGCCTACACGCTCTGGTAGTTCTGCTAGTTGTGCTTGTGCTAATTTAGTGGCCATCCCCAGGCTCTCCAATGTTATAAGTCTTGTGCTCGCTCCGAGCTGGGCCTATTGTATGATTGGTAATAATGTGCCTAGATAATGATATTTTGCCTACAACTATATTTATTACATTTGAGTAATAGATAAGCAGGTGTTTTATTTTTTAAAGAAACTAATGTTCTTTCCAGGATCAGCTGTATTGAAAACTGCGTATTGTTGTACCATGTCTTCATTGAGCCCACCTATGTAGGGAACTAGATGGAAGTCTTGTTTTAAGAATTCTACTGGATCTTCTTCTGTGCCGTACAAGTTTTCACGTTCTGTACTAAAGTCAAAACGCCATAAGCGTAGTATTTCATCAGTGTCAAACCCAGCGTTACGCCCAGTAGTTTCAAGTTGAGTTGGAAATGTTGAATAGTTTATGTTGGCTCGTATACCCAGTGTTTGTAATACTGTTTGAAAATTCTGTTCTTCTAAACGTGCTAGTTCTTTACCAGACTCGTTTCTATTCTGCCCAGTATGTGTAATATCAACAAGTGTGTATAGTTTGTAATCCATCACATATTTAAGCCAACAAAAAAGGACTCCGAAGAGTCCTGATTTGCTTCCCATCCCGAACAGGAATAAACTAATAAATTAGTATGTGTGACCTGGAATAGTAATTGTGTTACCGTTTAAGTAACCAGGTTGAACTGTGATACCAGCAATACCAGTTGCAGCAATAACTGCAGCTTGGATTGTTTGAGCGGCTGTGTTACCACTTGATTGCTCACCAGCGGCACCCATTGCACCGTTAGCACTTGCGGCTGTGTCGATATAAACACCAACTGTTAACAAACCAGTTTGGTTTGAACCAGGAGTACCACCAGTTGTTAAAGCACCAACCATGAAAATTTCAGCTGCAATAGCAACACCGTTTAGAGCGGCGTAGATTGCGCTGTTTGAGCTATAGATCTTTGCTGGTGGAATAACGATGTTACCACTTGCGTCATAGATTGCGTAGTCTTCACCTGTACCACCTACGTTTGTAGTGTCACTTGTTGAAACGCTAGCTTCAGTTGTGTTTGTGTTGATTGAGTTGCTTGGAAAGCTGATTACCATAAAAGCTAATTGACGTGTGCCAAAGTTGCTGAATGGAGCAATCGCACGACGATAGTTTGCCGCTACGATACCTGTTGATAAAAGATTACCTGAATATTGTGCCATTTTAATTTCTCCTCGAATAGCATAACTGTTCACACTCTGTGAACGACCTTCCTAAAAGGCCTTTGTATAATTATTTAGTTCAGTTTGGAAAAATACCAGGAATATGCCAGGATTTTGGTATTTGAATTTACTCTTTAGACTCATGAATACGCTTGATTCCACGCTTGAATTTGGTGGGATCTGCGCCTTTAATACTGTTAATAAAGCGGCGCTCTAGCTCGGCGGCGGTTTCCACATCATAATTCTCACGAATCATGTCTAGTAAATTAATAGCACTTTGGATTATGTTGCTACCACGACTTTCTATAACTAAGTCTGGGTCACGGGCTACGCCAATGTCACTAATTTCTTGTAGAATACTACGGGTGCTTTTACGCATAATGTTTCTCTTTAGTATATTTATTTGATTATACACATGATTGTAAAGAATATCAAATGAGTTGAATAATCTTGCTGTAACATATATACTGCTAAATACTCAGTAGAAACACTGATAACGTTTTTACTGATATTACACATACACTTAAAGGAACACAAAATGTTAAAAACCATATCAAACTGGGTCAAAAGCCTAGAAAATTCATTCAGTAAACCACAAACTTACGGTAGTGGGCTAGAGTACTACATTGTCAAAAACAATCCACAAAATGCCGCAGACGTTGATCGTCTAACCAAAGAATACGAAACTAATAGAAGTACATTCTATTGGGCAAGGGGGCTTTAAAATGAAACAATTTTTTAAAGACTTTTACGAAATCGTTAAAGCAGTACAGCAAGCTCGTGCAGAAGCTATACTCAAAGGCCAACACTGGATTTAACCAATGCTTACTACAGTTCGTCGTGTACTTCCACACGAGTATGCCAAATATCGTACGCACCTTAAATCTCTTGACGCAGAATCTAAGGTATTACGGTTTGGCTATACAGTTAGCGACTACATCATTGACACACTTTGTGACAAGTTTGAAGCCAACCCTGATAAACATATTCTATTTGCTATAGAAAATGAACAGTTAGAATTCGTTGCTATGGGCCATATTAGCCTAGAAGGCGAGATGGAGTTGGCTTTTAGTGTGCTCAAAGACTACCAAGGACAGGGCATGGGCAACAGGCTAATAAAACGTTGTATCCAGTATTGCCGTACGCATAACGTTCTTAAAGGATGTATGGTATGCCTAAGTACTAATAACCGTATCAAACACCTATGTTCTAAGTACGGTATTACAATGGAAAATGAGATGGGCGAGACACTTGCTACTATAGAATTACCACAGGCAGACGTGTATACCTATGTAGAAGAAGCTACTAGTGCTAATATGGCTGTGGTAGACTATTTTAGCAAGCGTATTACCAGACCACTTTACATTTAGTATTTTATAAGTTATAATAAATACATGGACAGCAATAATGCTGTTACACACTTAAACACACACAAGGAGAAAAATATGTTTAATCAAGCAATTGACGCCGTACAAAGCGGCAAAAAAGTAGTCGTTAACACATTTGTTAAAGATGAACTAGTTCAAAAAGAACTAATCAAATTAATCGAAGCACAAACTAAGTTTTATCAAGGATGGGTTGATACAACTCTAACACTTGCTCAAACTCTAGTTTCTAGCTACAAAGATTCAGTTTACAAAGGAGCAAAATAATGTCCTTTGAAACTCCAAAAGCACCAGAAGTTAAATTCAACAAGAATGGTTATGAGATCCGTGCTGACGTCTTAGCATTGGCTAAAGATGCTGTTATGGATGAATACAAGTTTAAGCTACATGGCTGGGAAGTATCAGCTAAGAAAGATGAAAAGACAGGACAACTTGTTAGCTCAGTAGCAATGCCAGAATTTCCAGGTCTAGAAAAGATTATGGAAGCGGCAGAAAAGATGTACAGCTTTGTTAACTCAGGTACAAAGAAGTAATCTAGCATAGCTATTTCGCAGAAGTGCGTGACACTACTCAAAGGGCCTTGACGGGCCCTTTGTTTTTATGTACAATAAGGTCATGCGCTAGAGGCTAACTGGTATAGCAAGGATCTCTAAAGTCCGAGACAGCAGGTTCGATTCCTGTCTAGCGCACCAAAGGAATTAATATGGGCAGTCTAACAGATTATTTCGAACGTACAGGATACAAGAGTAAATATACAATCGGAGACAGGGTATTTGGTATTTGGAATAAAACTCCATTTATCGGTACTGTGGGCAACGATCGTTGTATCGATGGTGTAAATCCTGAAGTGGTAGTTCATTTAGACTTACCCATTAAGATTGATAAAGAAATAAAAAACTTTATAATAGTAAAACACAAAGACATCAAACAAAAACTAAAGGAGATAGTATAATGTCAAAACAATAGATTGAATATGCTTGTAAGAATGTAGTTTTCCATTTTAACAAAAAGCATTTAGAAGACGAGACCATTCCTATGTGGGTCTTAAAATTTCATGGGGAAACATTGTATGTCAATCATGTGGATTGTCAGCTACCTTGGAGCACTAAGGAAACGCCTGATAATAGTCACACAAAAGGTAGCATCAAAGTCAAAGAGTGTTTGCTAACAATCAATGACGCAAACGAAGCTACAATATCAAATCTCACACTAACTGCTAAGTTTCGCTTACGCAATCAAAAACTAGGCATTGTACGTATTATGGCACCATATGGTAGTGCTATGCACAAAGCTCTGTTGGCTAACGAATATAAACACGCACCTATCAAAACTATTCGCGGTGCTTGTTCAAGTTCGTTTATTGTCTGTGATTTGTTAAGCAAGAACGAAGTATTGCTGGCTAAAATCAAATACGATGATTGGCGGGAACTTAAACCAAACGAAGGTTACTATCAGGATTATGATAACTTTAAGAATGACATTCCTGTAGATTATGGACATCCTAGTACACCATATGAGTATAGTTAATGTCAACTAAACTGCTTCTTTAGGCGTTGTATATGCATACGCCTAAGGAGGCTTATTATGCTAATGAGGACTAGAAATGAAACGGATAACTGTTTTAGCCGTAATTACAGCTTTGATGATAAACCTGGAAAATACGAGCGCGACTACACTTACACCTGCCGTTGTCCAGATCAAGCGTGTGACCAAAAACGTTCGGCCGCATGGCGAAAAACCAAAACTCAGGATGAAGTCTACTCTAGCAATATTACCGCTAAGTCCTGAAGAACTCGTAGTAGATGATGATTTAGTGTTAGCTCGTAATCGTAATAAGATTGAGCTAGTTGATGAAGAGGAAGAAGAATTAAGTGATTATGTAAAAATACGTCTAATGATAGCACGTATGAAAGCTATGAAGGCTTATTCAATGGCTTCTTTTTCAAAGAACTCAGGGTGAAGTTTACCCCAATTACGCATGATAACTGCGGCACGAGCGTTAGCTTCGTTTTCCTGTGGACTGCCAGTAGATCCAGCTTGATCGTCTTCTAGTTCTTTCTTTAAGTCTTGACTATAGTGAACTAGTTCGTGTGCTAGTGTACGGCACACATCCATAATGTGTCTGTTAACTACAGTGATAGTAATATGTTCTGCTCCAGGAGCATAACCGCCAAAGCTCTTATGTTTTACACTACGTTTGTTGTCAAATTTAAAATCAAACTTAGGCAATGATTTAAGTTCTAAATCCTTAGCGGCAAATCGAACAAACTCGTGAAGGATATCATAAGTGTCCTTTTTGTTCAACCCTTCCATTAATATTTCTGTTACTTTCATTAGCCTATCCAAATTTGTGGTGAGTCGCCGGCCGCATCATTTGTTGATACGTAATAATCTATACTAGTTCCATTGAGTCTAAGTTTAACAGGCTTCTGTTCAAACGACTGTAGATTATATGTATACCATGCCATTTTACTTTGAGCAGATGTTAACAAGTTAAATGATTGAGCGTCGGACTGTATACTTGTTGTTGTATATGTAGCACTGATCTTAAGACTTGGACTGCTAATCTGAGTATACACGAATCCAAGACTTGAAACACCTGTGACTTTTAAGTTAGCAGTTGTAGGCTCTGTATATACATAACCCCAATCGCCAGCAAATCCACCGGTAATTTTCAAGCTAGCTCTAGTGTCTTCTTCAAAAGATGTTAATTCGTTATAAAGATTGTTTACATACTCTTCAACACGAATTACTAATGAACCTGTACTTGATTGAGTATAGCTTTGTGGACCGTAGACAATATCATTGTCTGCTCCAATGTTTAATAAGCCTATTGCATCTGTACCTAGGATCATTGGTTACCCCAGGATAAAAACATTAGTAAATGTTTGTTCTATATCGCTTATGCTATTTGAATTTAATGAAACAAATATAGTAATAGACTGGTTAGTCCAGCTAACTGCTTGATCAGCATTTGAACTGCTAGTTACTTTAGTTACTGTTACAGTATTTGTGCCAGCATTATAAATGCCTTCTCCATTTTCCCAACTAGCTCCGGAAGTTTGTGTTACACCGTAGTCAATTAAACTACCATCAGGAACATGTCCGTAGAATGTTCTATAGCCAAGGCTAGCGCCGGTAAGAGTATATGTGCCGATTGAACTAACCGTACAACCTTCCCTTACTCTGTCAACTCTAACCTTGTTGGATACATCTGACATAATTTATTAAGCGTTAGCTAATTGGATAGTTAATGTTACGCGAATTTGGTCACCGTTGTTGGCAATTTGAATAGGCGCATTGGTAAATCTATTGGCAAACACTAGTGCGTTAGAACTTGTTTGTACTACATAATAACCATAAATGTATCCAGCCGCGCCAGTAAATGTATAAGTAATCTGCGGGTATGTTGCTGTTGTAGGATCACCTTCTGAGAATGTAAAATTGCCTGGAGTTAGTGTAACACTAGTATAACCGTAACCACTAACTTCAGTGTAATTACTAGCAGTATCTAACTCAGTTGGAGTTTGGTTGTTCGAGTATAATTTTAATACAAGAGTCTGTGGTGCTACTGCGTTTACCAAATTTTGTAACGCGATTTGCTCTCCTGCTTGTGTGAATAAGACTGCCATGTTTTTTCCTTAAAATTGAATCAAAATATTTATTATGTACATATTTATGCTAGTGTATAGTTGAACTGTATACTTAATCCTACGCCAGGTTGGGATTCAGAACCCGTATGAACCACATCGACAGTTAGATAATCGTCAATTCCCATGGTAAAACCGTTGGTATCGGTAGTTTTTACATCCGGACTGGTAATATCTATCGTATTTGTTACACTTCCGTTCATTTTGATATTAATTCTTATATAGCTATCGCTAGTTGTAGCTACCCTGGCTACGATACTAGAAATAGTTAGTGCCGCAGGAGCATACCATCTTATGGTTCCTGTTTTTAACTTTAGATTTCCGTCCTGGTATAAAAATACGGCTTTGTTAATACTATCTGTAACGGCGCTTGGAATATTGGTTAATTTGCTATAATCTAAACTAGTAATAAAACTAGGATTAGCATAACTTCCTGTAGTTACTACGCCATTTGTAGCTACAACTGTTCCTGTTAATTTGCCGCCATCTAGTGTGCTGATCCAACTAGGATTACTATAGCTTCCTGTAGTATAAACACCGTTAGTAACTGTTCCAGCGTTTCCGCTAATACTTACTCCGTTGAGTGTTTGTGCTCCGCTGGATCTATTAAGTGATACACTTGAAGTACCAAGATAGATACTAGCATTTTTTAATAAGTAAGAATTTAATGTTGTAGATAAACTAGAGTTAGTTACATAATTGGCTAACGTGCTAGTTAATACATACGTGCTTAACGCATCTGATAAGTTAGTGCTAGTTATATAATTAGCTAGTGTACTAGATAACCCTGTAGTAGTTACATAATTACTTAGAGCTGTGTTTAAACTACTAGTAGTAGCATATCCACTTAAATCAGCAGGAGTAAAAGTAAAGACGCCATTGCTGAAACTTAATGCTTGTGATCCAGGACTGTTAGTATGAATACTAATCGCTGAGCTAGTAAGATATCCTAATCCGGTTACGTAGCTGTGTGTAGCAACTACACTAGTATCAATAGCAATAGTAGTATTAGATGATCCGTTGAAACTTACACCTGTTAAACCAGTTCCAATAGTTAAAGGATTGGTTGTATAAGTTGCGCTAGGAGTAACATAATCTGTGCCGGCAACTGCCGCTCTAATTCCTACTCCGTCACCCTTTAATAATCCTGTAATAGTTGTGTTAAGACTAATAACAGCATTAGTATGAGAATTTGATACAGTACCAGAAAAACCATTGTTAGTAGCAACACTGACATTGGTTACAGATCCGCTACCGCCTGCTCCGGAAACGGTAGTCCAGCTTAGATTTCCAGCACCATCTGTTACTAAAACTTGTCCATATTCTCCGCCAGTAGGAAAAGGCTGAAGTGTAGCTATACTATAGCTTGATCCACCATTTTGAGTAGTCTTAAAGAATAGCTTACTATCGTAAGTATTAAGGGCAAGTTCGCCGTCTTGAAGAGCGGAAGCGGCTGGAACATTTCCAGTACTATTACTTCTTTTTAACTTGAATATATTGGCGGCTACGGTTGTCATTGTTTACCCTATAAAACCGCCAAAAACGCGGCTGACTACGTATTTATTGTTTTTAAGGGATTACTTTTGACTGGGAGGTTTTAAAGGATTAGCAAACCCTTTATAGTCTTTGTCTTTCCACTTTTGTGGTGCTGGAACTGGGGGTGGTAATGTTGCCATAATATTTTTTTTATCCTGGAGTAGGACTAGTATCTAGGGTACTAGTTGCTGTAAATGTCACTGGAAAATTAAATGTTCCAGCTAGTCCTGTAGCATAAGTACTGTCTGAAGGATCTAGCACATAAAATCCTATTGTGTAAGGGCCTTCAGCACCGACATCCATAACCACTGGGGTAGTTAACGTTGTACTGCCTGTTGCCCAGTTAGCTGTCCATATATAACCCATGCTATAACCTGTGCTACTAATGGCGGTCCATAATGCTGTAGAGCTAGCAAATGCTAGCAATACAGCACTATGAGTTGGATCATTTATAGTAAAACCTGTTGGAACTTCACCACCATTAAAGGATCCCGATTCTATAGCACCATTGGTTAGCATATCGCCAGTAATAGTTAAACTGGTAGGAATATATCCGTTAAGAGTAACTCCAGCATTAATTGTTACTCCGGGTTTAATTGTAAGTCTTGGCTCTGACATTGTTCTGTACCTTTTAGATATTTATCGCAAATCAAACACAATAATTTCAGTGTTTAGGGGATTTGAAATATCAATAACAGACTCCTGTTCAAACGCGAGCCCGTCACCTTCTGTTAATTCTAAGTTATTTATGGTCGCTGTTCCTGTAACAACATACAAGTAATAGTGTCTATCGGCATCTATACTATAACTGTAATCTTCTGTAAAAATACCAGCTAATAGCCTAGCATCTTGCTTAATAGGTAACTTGGCAGTTATATCGCAGAACCGGTTGAGTTTATCTTCACGGGTAAACTGATGCCAAGCATGGCTGGGTTCTGTATCTAGCTCGTTAGGGCAGATCCATAGCTGTAAGTAACGGTTAGGAGTATTGCTAGTATTGCCTTCTGTGTGGCTGATACCCTTGCCACAGGTCATGCGCTGAACAGCACCAGCAGGCACTTCTACATCATTGCCTAAGCTGTCCACATGATGAGAGGATCCTTCTACAACATAGCCAAAGATTTCCATGTTCTTATGTTCATGCCAAGGTACTTGCCAAGCATACTGTACACGGTCATCGTTAATAGTTTGTAAATCGCTATAGTTCATATAACGAGCGTCATAATAAGCTGGAAAACTAAATGTGCGGTAACTGTTGATAAACGGTGCTCTAGGATTACCGCGTGTGTTCGCAGGTCTTAGAGTAATCATCAACTCAAACCAAATCTTGCCTTGTTGGCATTCCAGCTGTTGGCCACACCAGTGGATCCGATGTCGCCATCATAGATCTTAACTATAGCCAACTTGCCGCCCCAGTAGTCTGTGTTGTCCCAGCGACGCATTAATCTAATACCGTAACCACTTTGCCAAGCTCTGCCACCACCGCCTGTGCTGTAGCCTACTAGTGTATTGTTTACATATAGTTTAACTGTTGATCCATCATAAGTTCCCACTATCTGATACCATTGGCCAGCTGTTAATGGATAGGCCGCGCCAGATGCGATCCAGCCACCGCCATTAAACCATGCGGCATTTATACCGTCATCATTACCGTCAATACAGCCTAGAGTAAAGTTTATGGCACTGCTATTATAAATTTCTGTTACTATACAAGGGTCTTGACCTGTTGTAAACCCGCTGAAGTAGTGCCAAACTTCAACTGTCCATTTGGGCAGAACTGCTAGGCTAGTAGCTTCGGCGTACTGAGCGGCTGCCTGATCAAATACTAGACTACCACCGTTGGCATTGTCACGGGTAACTCCATTGTAAAGTGTAAACACTTTGGAACTGATAGTGTCAGTCCATGTAGTATCACCTGTGGTAAATGTGCTAGCATCTAAGTGTAGGGCCAGTACAGGGCTGGGCTTTAGAACCACATTGGGTTTGATTGCTACACCTGGTTTAATTGCTATTCCTGAAACTTGTGTCATTTGTTATTCCTTTTAGCACCAACTGTTGCCTAAATCAGTAGTAGGCGTGTAAGGTGTAAGTGTTACTGGAAACAGGAATTTTCCTGTTAGAGCTGTTCCACTATTTGGGTTACCACCTTGCCATCCTGTGTTTGCGGGATCAATCGCAATCATTAAAAATGTTGATGGATTCCATTCAGCTCGTACTAGACATTGATAATTTGAGACGGTTGTTGTAGACAATGCTGGGCTCGCTGGATCCCAAATTACATAATTATTAGGATTAGTTACAGTAAAGTTGTTGGCGCTCGAGTCTGTTAGTAAAGTACCACTAGAGTTAGCATTTAACAACAACTGAACTTGTCCACTAGTGATAGCTGAAATGTTAGTATCGCTTGACTGTGTAGTCGATAGTTCATTGGCAGGTGGAGTAAAGTTGCCAGTGTAGACCGGAGTGCTTGATTTGGTCACACGCAAGTTTGTAACTAGTGCGCCATCAAGTTGATAGCTACCGCCACCTTCTTGTGCTCCAATCGCAGTTACATCCTGAGAGTTGGTATAATTACCAGCTGTAGTTTGATTGCCTTGATTTACACCGTTGACATACAAAGTTATGCTGTTAGCATTAGTATCTATACACATGGCCACATGATACCACTGACCGGTAGGTTGGTTAGTTGTGCCATTAACCGCATCTGAATAACTGTTTTGACTTATGTTAAAACTACCGTTAGCGTTCCAGTATATGCCAAAGAATCCAGGAGTATTTTGATTGTAGATCCACGCCTCTTGATTAGGAACAGTTGGGTACACCCAACATTCTACTGTGACTGCGCCTGTGTTCTGGTCAAACGCTGAATTGTTAGGCAGTGTAAGATAACCAATATTGCCGAAATTCATACTGCCAGAAGTTGGTGTATAGCTGGCAAATGTAGCTCTCCAGGCATAGGCCTGTCCTAGTGTGTATCCTAAGTTGGTATAAGTCGTTGTCAGTGCCGCTGCCATTGCGGAAGTAGGATTCTGTAAATCTATATATGGATTTACCAAGTTGTCAGTTATAGTTAGTTCGTAGCCTGCTGTGCCATTTGTACCAAACACCCGACCATGTCCCTGCATGGACCCATAGTTATATCCTACACCAAAGCTACTTTCAAGTATTGTTAAGCCAACTTTGTTGCCTCTTAAGATAGCACCTGGACGAACAGTAACACCCGGACGCATGGTTAACCCCATACTACCAAATTGACCCAGTGTTATACTTGAGCTAGAGTAGTTGTTGATCGTTGTGGCATTGGTTTCTGCCATCATTGCGCTAGCATTATGATTTATCTGTGAGCTTAAATCGATCACAGTAAATTCGGTAGGTAGTGGTGAGAATTGAGTAACTGTAGTTAGATATACAGAGGTAAGATTAATATATGTACCTGGAGGTCCACCTTGATATACCGGAGCTAGACTTCCATCAGCAGGTACTTGAAGAACAAGTACACGAGGAGCATAAGTTTGAGTAGGGTCAGCAAGATCATCAACAGTCATACAACTGTAGGCAAACCTATCTTGATATACAGCACCGCAACGATGTCCTACCAATGGATCAGCAGATCCGTCCCACTGAGTTTCGCCGCCTGACTCGGTTCCTAAAACTACTATATTAACAAATGTCAAATTACCAGTGGTCTTGTCAAATTTAGCTATAGCTGGGTATCCTTGAGCATCACCGTTATTGACCTGACCAGGACTGCTTTGTGCGATACCACTGACTATAGGATTACCTGCTGAATCAAAATTAACATCATAGCCATATATAGTTCCAGGACCGGGCACTGGCGCGGCTGCTAGAGTAGAGCGCCAAATGTTAGTGATGCTAGTAGGTCCTGCCCCCCATTTATCAAGATATGTTACGCCATTGTATCTGTCATTAACTACAGTATAAAAAGCATCTTCCGTCGTGCTCAGTGCTATGCTTTCTCCATAGCATCCAAAATTTGTACCAGTTGCGGAAATAGTATCTATTACATACTGCCATATAACTGCGCCACTAGGGTCCAGACCAACTAGTAATGCGTGTTGAACTCCGTCTATAGTTATATTACCAATAGCATAACCATATCCGCCGTCGTCGATTACTACAGCGTTGAACACTCCATGAGCTAAGGTTGAGTCTGTGTTTAGCCCTGCGATACCTGTTGAAAATCCAGGAACACCTGACGTAAGAATATTGGGAATAGATACTATTGCTGGTATATAGTTAGAATCGGCTGGCGGATTAGGATTAGTGTAATACCAACTAGTACTGATAAGTGCCGCACCATTATTATTAACAGTAATATCTGAAGGGCTAGTCTGGCCAATACCTGCGTTGGCATTGTCTACGCCGCCTTGGGCTATATTCCCATTGGTGTCCATGACACCGTAGAAGCAGCCGCCATTGCCCCAGCTGTTGGCCAACCAAAGAATATGATCCGTACCACCTACATGTACAATGTCTATGGCCACATTGGTAGCACCACAGTTTTGATTACTGCTATCCCACCAAGTCTTGTGGAATAGTAAGTTACCATCTGGGCTATACTTGAGCATTAGGCTATCATCAGTATTACTACCACTTGGTGCTCCGCCACTGTTGTTTCCATAGGTAGCAGATCCTACAACATATAAGTTGCCCTGGCTGTCATAAAAACAGCTGGTGCCAAAAGCCGCTACACTATCTGTGTTTGCTCCGAGTCCGCCGTATTCTGCTATAAATGCTCTTGTCATGTTATACTGTCCATATGAATGTTAAATTAGTGCCGCCGGGGAAGTTAGAAGTAGTTGGTGTGACTGAGTACCACCAGTTACCACTGTTGTTACCAACGTCACCGGGAGCAGCCACAACAATGACTGTATATGTGCCATATCCGTCAACTAGGATACTAGCTCCTACTGGAACTGAGGATGCCCATGAATAACTAGTGTCAATATGTATAGAATTTGATCCACTATTGATAGACGCCTGTACTGCGTCGTATGAATACTGTAATGGGAATTGTGTGCGCCCTGCTGTGTATCTGGCCGCTATGTTTGTACTGCTGATAGCGTGTGGCACTATTTCTAAATGTCCTATAGCGCCTTCTAAGTAAGCATCACCACTACCAGTATAGTTGCTCTTGCCAATATAGCAATGAGCTCTTGAAGTCTGTGCCGGAGGTGTCATGGCCAAGGCACCAATGCTAGTACCATTTAGATACATGGTAGCAATCGCACCATCATAGGTCACTGCTAGATATGCCCAAAGTCCTAGTGGCACAGTGGTGTTACCAGTTAATATCGCTGGTTCGATAGCAAACACTGGGTTTCCTGAAGTACCACTAGTAACTGCTAATATAACATTATCGCTACCGGCATCGCTACCAAAGTCAAACACTCGACTCCAGCTGGCATAACTGTTTATTTTTACCCAAGCTTCTACTGTAAAGTTTGTGCCAAAATATACGCCCGGTGTCACTTCGGCATATTGATTGGTAGTAAAGTTTAGAACATTATAACTGTCTGTTGGACTGTTGTACAAGTCGGCATAGTTGGCTGTGGTAAATGTAATAGTACCAACATTGGCATCATTGGTGCCAGTCACAGTCCAGTTATTGGCCGACAAGGTGAAACCAGTCATACCGCTGGCATTTGAATTGGGTCCTGAATAAGCAGTGGCATAGCCGGTAATGGCAGCCGGTTGGGCGCCTCCACCGATATCGACACTGACAGCATCACCGATGTGTAAGTGCTCTAGCATGAACACTACACCTGTGTCACTTCCACCCATTTCTAATAGTACACCGCCACTACCGTCGCCTACAAGTTTTACACTACCATAACTAAAATCTGTGCCAAAAGTAAATGTTCTAGTGATTTTACGCCCACTAGTATCGTACCAAACTGCGCCCGAAACATAATTGATAGCATCCAACAATAGTGTTGGGCCCACAAAGCCCTTGACTATGACGTTAGGACGGATCGTTACATTTGGTCTTATTACTGTATTAGCTGTCATGGATTAACCTTTTTTGGACAGCGCATTAATATGTGCCGCCGTCTAAGTCAGCCCATACAGGAACTCCACCTTGTAGTTGTAGTGTTTGTCCATTAGTACCGGCTGTTAGTTTACTTAGTGTATTTGTATCACTGGCGTATAAAATATCACCCTTGGCATAGGTAGTTTGATTAGTACCACCATAACCTTCAGCAATGGCTGTGCCGTGCCATGTACCAGTTGTGATAGTACCAACTGTGGTAATACCAGTCGATCCAGCCCAAGTAGATTTGATTTCTAACTGATTGCTACCATTTAGATCGATACTGGTGCTGTCATATTGTACATTTAGTACACCGGTACTATATCCTAATCCGTCTCCAGCGATACCAGAATCTACGCTTAGTGATCCACCACTTAGAGTTAAGGCACTATGAGTAGCAAGTTTAACAGCAATACTGTTACCAGTAATGTTAATACCGTCGCCGGCTACATAACTGTTGGCAGCACTGAACTGTACAAATGTAATGTTAGAACCACTTGCTCCTATTGAGCTAATCGCCTGATCTGTTTGTACCCAACCTGTTGATCCGTTTAGAGTACCATCTTCAACAAACATGAAGTCTGCGCCAGTGATAACATCTGGGTGATCGAAGTCATCTGCTCTAGTCCAAACAGTTGAACTTGTGTAGACATAGACGCCGTTTTGTTTAGCGTTAACTTGATCTTTAACCAAGATACGCTCGTGTGCTGTGAAAGTATAGTTGTCTAATACTGTAATTGGGTTGGTAAATGTCAATGTAGCACCAACGCTGGCAGGACTGCCTCCGCCATCTGCGTAGCTGACTGTACCACCAATTGAACTCAAGTCACTTATGGTAGCAACTACAACTGGTTGATGGATCTTAAGACCCTGGGCCGCCGCATCAACATAGTGCTTGGTAGCCGCATCTTGTGGCGCTGTTGGCTCTGACAAGTTGGTAATCTTACCAGCTACATTTAACGAACCATCTTCTTCGAATGTCCATGTGTAGTTGTTAGTACCATCATTTGATTCAATAGTAACAGTACCAGTACCGCCTGTTGTGTTGGCAATCTGATTAGTGCTGATAGCCAAGTCGCCAACATCAATTTCAGTTAAGCCTGCGATAGTTGGTACGTCACCACTTGAATTGCCTGTGGTAATTTCTGTAGTACCAATATAGAAACTGCTAGAAACTGTAGTCCAAGATAGTGTGCTTCCTGAATTAGGATACATCAATACCTGGCCAGGTGATCCACCGGCAGCTGGTAATGTATATCCTGAAAAACTTAGACTAGAATCATTGTTCAGTGTAATGTAAGCATTGTTGGCATACAAGCGCATTGTATCGCCTAGAGTTTCAATACCAGTTACACCATTTTCTAATATGTTAATAGCACCACCGCTGGTAGTGTTCAACACAAATGACTGACCGTCTGCTACTTGTAGTGTAGTTCCACTGTTGCCACCGAATGTAGTACCGTTAGGCAGTACAAGTTGTCCGCTGGCATTGAATGTAAATGTTATGTCACCTGAGCCTGAATTGGCGATTAATTGAACATTACCTGTAGTGTTGTTACCATTCTCGATGGTATTGCCACTTAGGACCAAGTCACCGATGTCAACTTCAGTTAGGCCTTGTATGACCGTAGTACTACCACTTGAATTACCTGTAGTAATTGATGTAGTACCAATGTAAAGTGTTTGTGATAATGTGGTCCAAGTTAGGGTTGAACCTGAACCTGGATATGTTAATACCTGTCCACTTGAGCCTGCGCCAGCTGGTAATGTATAGTTTGGTAAACTTGTACTACCATCTGCGTTAAGATTCCAGTTATGGGTAGTACCACTGCGAGTATTAGCAAAGTTTATAACATAGCCGTCTAAATTAAGCCCTGCGTATAAAGTATTGCCTGCGCCGTCAGTATTCTTTAATTCAAACGCACCGCCTTGAATATCAGCGTTGTAATTAATTGTAGCTTGTGTACCAGACGTTGTGCTTGGGAATACGATCTCTCCGCCAATACCATTTGAAGTTGTGGCTGGTAATGTTAATACGCCGCTACCATCAAATGTCCAGGTAAAGTCACCGTTGCCTGTATTGGCAATAAGTGTAACGCTACCTGTGTCACCTGTTGTGCTAACTGTGCTTTCTTTTAAAACTAAACTGCCAACATCAATTTCAGTTAGGCCTTGGATATGTACTACATCACCACTAGCATTGCCTGTTGTAATTTCTGTAGAGCCAATGTAGAATGTCTGTGATAGAGTTGTCCAACTTAATACACCGGTTGAACCGTTAGCTGTTAGTACTTGACCGGTTGCGCCATTGGCACTTGGGAATGTATAGTTAGGGAAATATGTAGTACCATCGGCACCAAATTCCCAGGTGTTACTATTGGCTGTTAAAGTTAGTGCGTTAGTGCCAGCAGTTATCTGAGCGGCGCCACTACCAGTAGCAGGAAGAGCTAAAGTAGCATCTGTGCCAAATATCCAACGATGTCCAAGACCTGAAGTTTCTGGATTAGTATCTCCAGTACCGATAACCATAGCACCATCGGTGCGTGTTCTTACATACTGAGCATCATTACCTAAGAATAAACTGGTAACAGTTAGATCACCAGTAGTTAAGTGTAAGTGATTACCTTCACTGACGGTACCTGGGTAA
>Ga0208741_10000096_pt1 | contig 47065 bp, 70 predicted proteins | sample CryBogCBE03Jun09_FD_184576 | JGI IMG/M metagenome (GOLD analysis project Ga0208741, IMG submission 184576) | Freshwater microbial communities from Crystal Bog, Wisconsin, USA - CBE03Jun09 (SPAdes) | ecosystem: Environmental > Aquatic > Freshwater > Lake | place: Crystal Bog, Wisconsin, USA...
GGTCCAGCACCTCAGCAGAAAGAAAAGCCATTAGAGACGGAGATAGTTGCTCAAATCCTTACACCTCAGGCCTAACTGGAAGTCAAACTATTGCATTTGATGCCAATCAATTTGTGTATGAAAGTATCAATGTCTTGGCCTATGCTCGTAACGCCGCAGGAGTAGCCTACAGTCCCACAGTGTTGTCCTGGACTCCTACAATTTGTTTGGCCGAAGGCACACTGGTAACTCTAGCCGACGGCGGCACCAAGGCCATTGAGAACATCACTATGAGTGATAGTATCCAGGTTTGGGATTTTGATACGGCAGCGGCTACAGCCGCTACACCGTTGTGGATCAAACGCCAAGAGTCCACTACACAGTATAACTTGATTAGGTTCAGCGACGGAAGTGAACTCAAAACTGTTAGCCAACACCGTATCTTCAACAAAGAAGCAGGCGCATTTACATACCCAATGACTGATGATACTCCCGTTGGAACTACTACAGTCAAAGCAGATGGATCCGAAGTCACTGTGGTCAGTAAGCGGATTGTTTACGAAAAAGTCAACTACTACAATGTGGTAACTGCTGGTGGCTACATGAACTTGTATGCCAACAGTATATTGACTTCTTTACGATTCAACAATATCTATCCTATTGCCAACATGCGCTATGTCAAAGATGGTCGCACATTAAGACCCGCCACTGAGTTTAGCACAGCTGGTATTGCAGATCGTTGGATCACAGGCCTACGCTTGCCTGAGCAAACTACTGCACTAGATGAGCTCAAGAAATATATTACTCGTATGGAACGGAACGAAGCAGGGTTACAGCCATTAAGTGTGGCACCAAACTGGAAATTAGGAAAATTAAAAATATAGTATGTCCTTGGTAGTAATTACATACAACGTTGCTTACTATCAGCTAAGATTTGGATTTTAGCCGCTTGGAATAATTTTTTTGATATAAATAATGGTATAAAGGGGTTGATATGCCAATAGCTCAAAATATACCAGTTGCTCCCAGTTCTGTAGAAATTCGCCAGGCACAACGTGCTCAAGAACGTGCATTACGAGAAGCACACGAAGCTCAACTTATCACAGAGGCTCAACAACGAATCAAGGTTATACCCAAATATCACTGGCGCAGAGATCCACCCGACGCTAGAGATCACATATACCAACCGGTGCAATCTCTAGCTACCAGCTGGGCCAATAGATTTACCAAACCTGGCATGTCCAAAATAGATCTACGCATTTATGCCAGCCCTATTGATGATCAAGGCAATCTAGGTTCATGCACCGGTAATGCCATTGCAGGTGCTATTGATTTATTAGATAAAAAGATCAACAAAGTTGAACGGGTAAGTAGATTGTTTATCTACTACCAAGAAAGGTTGCTGGAAGGAGATATCCATCAAGACAATGGAGCATACATACGTGATGGCATTAAGGCTTGCTATACCTGGGGTGCTCCCTCTGAAAATCTTTGGCCTTACAATGTATTAAAATTTGCAGTGCAGCCCACTCCGCAAGCATATTCAGATGCACTCACTAGAAAAATTACCAGTTATGCTCGCTGTACAGATTTTGCCGCGGTTAAAAATGCGATCAGCACAGGTCATCCTGTGATAGTGGGATTTGATGTTTACAGTAGTTTTGAATCAGATGCGGTAGCGCAGACTGGCATGATGACATATCCTGATACTCAACATGAACAACTGCTGGGCGGTCATGCAGTTTGTTTGATTGGGTACGATGATAGCTTGAACGGTGGAAGATTCATTGCTCGCAATTCGTGGGGAACAGGCTGGGGCGACAAAGGTTATTTTTACATGCCCTATCAGGTAATTCAAAATACCGCAATGAGTTCTGATTTTTGGACTATTAATACAGTTCATAATCCATAAAAAACCACAAGGAGCTAGCATGGGATTCACAGTCAAAGGCACAACAACCATTGAGACACAACAGGCAGGAGCCACACAAAGTTTCAACAACTACGGCATCACTGCAGGAGATGGCGTATTCTCAGATGCGGCCTCAGTTACTACAGGCACTCCGGGATGGACAGATATACAAGTGGGTTGGTATGCCTACGGCGCTGACTTAGTAAATGGAATAATCACTGCCATTGATCATGCAACCGGTGCAGTATCAGTGAGTTTGGGTCAGTTTGATCCTGGACATCTCTACACTTTTTCTTCTACACCGTTTCCAGTCTAATTAGATATTTTGATATGTCTGCATGCACCACGGAATTTGTATCCTGTGCAAGAGCATGATAAATGACCAGACTTTTCAGTCACAGTGTACTTGTCGCCTTTTGAACCTGTTACTGTCCAAGATTTTCCAGCAGGAGGCAATTCCTCATCTACAGAGAAATCTGTGGTATTGGGTACTTCTCGGAATTTACGCCCACGTAAATCCAACTTCAATGGTGTTGAAAATTTGAACAATTCTGTTTTGCCAGCAGGAATATAAGCATAGGCCCGGCTTTTTGAATCATCCATGAAGTAGGTATGATTGGGAGTTTTTTCTTGCCACTTGGTAATTTCTTGAAATACTTTCATACTGTTTCACTCGGTTTGTTGTTTTACAAAATCCATGAGCTCACCGTAAAATTCTTCATATGCACCGGCAACCTCATCATCAAGGTTGTCGTAATTGTCTCCTAGCACTTTGATGCAATGTAGGAGACCTGGTTGTCCCATTTCACGGTGGATATTTGCTATAATCTGAAATGCACTGACTGCCATATGTTGCTCCTTGTTTTTTAATATATCTATATTATAACAAAAGGATACTTTTTGGTCAACCAACTAATAACCCTTGATTTTGCAGGGTTTTTAGGGCACAATTTGCTGACATTGCCCAACTAAATTCTTTTCTAATAATATTACTGTTTTTTAGGGCATTTTGGGCCAGAAATGCATTGTGAGTTTTACTCAACATCATACACTCTGCAAGATGCGAAACACTGGGTTGTGCCCATACTCCCCAATTGTTGTCTGTTTCAGGATAGTGTGATCGATAAGTATCACATGTGACAGGAACTAGATCATAGTCCACAGGAACCATACTGGAAGTTATGTGTTGCAGATATTCAGTGTGCCCACTGTAGTTGGTTGTGATTATGGGCAGTCCCGAAGCAGCAGCTTCAATTATAGGCAGGCCCCAGGCTTCTCCTTTGGTGGCTGCAACCAAAATATCACATTGATTGTAGATTGCAGACATATTTTCTACTGCTCCTATTACCGCAGTGACATTATCTAATTGTAATGTTTTTACCAGTTGTTCTATTTCATTAATTCCGGGTTTGAGATAGTGAGATTTGATTATGAGTTCAATTGCAGGGTCGTTGCCAAATGCAACTGCAAAAGCGCGAATTGTTTCTTCCAAACTTTTCCGAGTTTCATACTTGCCTACAAATAAAAATCTAAAAGGGCGAGTATGTTTACTACGACTAAATGGATGATACATGTCAGGATCTACACCTTCGGGCACAATATGAATTTTGTTAGATGCTATGTTGTGTGCCAGTAAGATCTGTGCTCCCCAAGAACTAGGCACCCAAACACTGTCAGCTGGTGTTAAATTAATCTTAACTGTGGTGGGTATTTTTGTGCTTTCAAATACACACCACTGAACATTGTGTCCTAAAAAAAACTCATGTATGTTTCCAGCGATAAAACTTATGTTGACATCATCAGGTTTGCTTTTGCTTATTGCGTCATAAAACTGTTGTTGATTTTCAAAATCTACTTCTTCTACCATATTGCCGATACCTTGTATACGACCAATGGCATCTGCAAAACCTGCAAAGTGTATACCAATACCTAAATTGTTACGTTTGCCAATCAGTCGTATTTTCATTTGTAAATCCATCCAAGGTCTTGTATTTTATGCATCCATGTAAACACCGGCACTTCAAATTGTAATCTCCAAATTCCATTCCAACCAAGATAGTCATGACATTTTAGTTCCTCGGCCAAGATAATATTTTGATTTTTTTGTTCAGTGGCCCAGGGTTCCGGATAAATGGGATGATACAATCCTGCCCATATAAATTTTGGATCTGCAATACCAAAAAAACTTAGGTGTTCTATAACAACTGCGGTATCAGGATCATTATTGGTTTTGTTTACCAGTTCAACACTAATCTCTGATGTAGTGTGTGTTGAAAAACAAAAATCAAATTTGGTAGTACTGGTCAACGTCACAGAGTTGAGATTATTGTTGACTCCAAGATTAATCATTGGTGGATCAATTTTGTAAACTGGTCTAACAGTTAATGATAGTTCAACTGGGTATATCATATCCAAATTGAGTTAAAATACTATTCCATTCGGGGTATAGTTCTCGAGCATCATACCCGTACACACGATCCCATTTTTCACAATGACGAACCATGGCTTCCAACTGAGTCTCAGCGTCGACCGGATCTGGTGTGTTCAATACTGACAAACACATTTCTGCTTCTTCTTTGATTATTAATTGAAAATTGTTTATGTTACTGGCATTGTAATCCCCAGTAGCAATAATATGATCAAACTGCGACAAAAAATTTTTGTATTTTATTTTATAAAGTTCTTTGATTTCTTGTGGCAATATTTCAGCACACAAAAATCTTGGAGACTCACACAGATTGCTTTTAATTATAAATTTATTTTCCAGAGCGTATTGTAGTAGTTCAGTATAATATCCAATGGTCAATATACTAGGAGCAGGTCTCAATGACACAGTTATACTTGAGTTATTGCACCACTGTTGATATTTTTTGATATTGTCTAATACCTGACTTGTATCGGTTCCTTGTCGCTGATAAGCATTATGATTGTCCACAGTTTCTAAACTGATTTCCAATCCGACTCTGCGAAATTTACTCAATTTATCTAGTAACTCTGCACGAAAAACAGTGCCATTGGTTACAAAACTAAAACAAAGATCAAATCTTTTGTGTTCAATCATGGTATCGACTAAATCATCAAATCGGCGAGTCAGTAAAGTTTCTCCTCCCATAAAGTGAATATTATTTAAGTTAGGAATATCCAATAGTTGCAGTTTAAAGTTTTCCCAGACGTTGGAGTTTCTTGTCCAATCAGTGCCCAGGTATTTGTCACTGGATTGTATTCCCCACTGAACGTGTTGACTGGCAATAGTGCTGCTGGCTTCAGGACGACACATTTTACAAGCTAAATTACAAAAATTTCCTAAATCTACGTGTAGATCCACTGGTTGTGTAGCAGTAGTAGTGCTGGAAAAATGTTTGAAGCCCGGGCTTTGCTGAAAACTAGGATCAAAAGCAGTGCGGGTAAATATCACACTTTTTTGATTGCTCCTAAGTCTACGACTAGTTGCACCGTGAGTTTCTTCTGCATAGCATCTCTGGCACTCTGATAATTTTTCATTGCCTAAAATTTTTTGTCTAAAATTTTTCACTGGATCACTGTTAAACCATTCGTTTATGCTCATTGTGGCAATGTTAAATTTTTTTTCTAAAGGTGAATATAATTTATGTGCTTCTTGACAACAAATACCCAGGCTGCCGTCCCAATAGATATGTATTTCGTACCAAGGTGTGTTGCAAAAAATATTTTTATTGGGCATTTGTTTTTATATATGTGAATAACCATAAGTATAACATATTCTGTGGAAAAAAAGCAATGCGCGACCTACTTGATTTAATAGATAATTTAACTGAAAGCCGAGGCCTTAGTGCTCGTAACCCTGGAGAAGTATATTCTCGTGGCGATAGTGCCGACGATAAAATTATCTTCCAAGGTTTGACATTTTATCCAGAAGTTGGTAGCTATGCTAATTCACAAGAAATGATTGATGCATTTACTCAATTACAGGATAGACTTGGTCGTGAGATCGAGCAAGTGAATCGTCCAAACGCTAGAACTCGTGCATTTGGTATTGCCGAATTTGATACTGCGGTAGGGCGTAGATACTTGGCTAAATTTGCCGAAGAAATCAAACCTGTTCGCACACAAAATACATTTTTTCAAACCAAAGATATCCCCGGTGGGTTCAGCCAAACTGATGCACGAGGATCAAAAGAAAAAGCAGGGTACAAGCCCAGCGACGTGCTGACTGAATTTAAAAGTCAAACTCCAGAAAGTATCTTGGCACAGATTGCAGCCAAGTTTGGCGAACAGAGCGATGAGTATCGTGCAGCCACTATTATTGCCTCTACAGATCGATTTCCTGTGAGCGTGCCTGCTGGCAACATGGATTTCACTGGATTTCGTGACTATTTTTGTGAAATGTTGCAACCTATTGTGTTGATACGTGGTATCCCTGTAAAGGGCAACGCAGCCAAAGCAGCAGAAATTTTCATGGGACAAGATGGCTTTGCTGGATCTGTTGTGAGTTTCAATCAAAATGTCAGCGGTGGCTTATACGACAGCTTGTTGATCAGTCCCGAAGGCAAGCAAATCAAACTCAGTTCAAAAGGTGCCAAAGGTGCTATGGCCAGTAGCATAAATTTGCTGACCAGTGTGCGTGAACTTGAAGCTGCAGGAATGACACAATTTCGTAAACAGTATGCTGATGTGATTGAGATATTAGAAACCATCGACAAGGGAGATCACAATTCTGGACCATTGGCCTTGGCAGTTGAACAAAAACTTATAACTCCTGCTGAAGTTGCAGAAATCATGAGTCTAAAACAGTATGCCGGTGTCAAAGATTTTGACATTGACAGCGTCAACATATCTAAAAACTTGAAAAAGATCTATAAAGATCGCAAAGCAGATGATCCTGCCAAAGTCGTGCCGCTGAATCACATGGTGGCCAGTATTGCCTACAAAGTGGTTAACCATATCAACATGACCACCAACTTCAGCGATGCGGCAGCAGACATTCTTAATAACTCTGCATTTGTGCAGATGTATACCGAAGCCAAAAATGCCAAAACAGAATTTATCATTCAAGGATTCAACACTGTATGGCCCAGCAAGTTGTTTACTGAAGTCACCCTAGAAGCACAAAAAAGTTATTCCAGTACTTCTAGTTCAAGTGGTAAGTTGGTATTTAACATCAACAAAGAGCCCAAGATCGAACCCAATGTGGAAAAAGATGCTGTTACAGGCAACTCAGAACGAGATCAAGCTGGTGAATTGGTTGATTATATTCCACCGCGTAGCAATGTCAAAGCTTATCAAGAACCCGAAAAACTAGGCACCGAAAAGACCCTGGGTCGCAAGCGTCAACGATAATTATTTTTTGAGATCACTGACATAATCGCAGATGTTGAGTTTGAGTGCTTCATCGGCGCCTAGCCAAACATCCTGCGGTGGCAATAGATATTTGCGTATGGCCTTGTCATCCAGTCCTGTAGCAGTTTTATACAGATCCAACATGCGCTGAAAAGTGAGTTCATACTCTTTTACCTGTGCAAACAGCTCATGAGCCTTGCCATCACTGCCCCAACTGTACTGATGACTCAGTATGCTTGTGTTGGGTGTGAGCACTCTACGACCTGCCGCGCCAGCAATGAATATGCAAAGTCCTGCGCTGGCTATTTGTCCTAGTCCCACAGTTTTCACAGGAATCTCACTGGCTCTCATGACATCTATCAGTGCAAAAGCAGATTGAAGATCACCACCTTCACTGCAAATCATTAGCAGTAGTTCTTTGGCTTTCTTTTTGCGCACATGATTTTCTACCAGAATCCATTCAATGATTGGCTTGATGGATTCGGAACTGACTGGTTCCATAAAAACATACATGCCGGTATCATTCAACAGTTGTGAATGATCTTTTACCATAGTGTCATTGTCTGATGTGGCCATATTAGTTTAGTGAGTGTATACATGTATTATAGCATGTTATAATGGTTCTGCAACTACTTATGGCAAAAAAATCCAGTATCAAAATACTGGATTTTGGTAGAACAATCGCTGGTTTATTTTTTACTTGGAGTAAATGCTTCAACCATTTTGTCCATGATTTTTACATAGTCAATCTTGGTAGCAGATTGTGCCGCTTTGACAGATTCACTGATCAAGGTTGTCATTGTATCTGTGCCTGCTTTGGCAGCTTTTTTGGTATATTCTGATTGTGCATCAACAAAATCATTGAGTGCGGCTGCAATATCTTTGTTTTGAACAAAAGTGTTGACGAAAGTTTTTTTGCCAGTTTGGATGGCGTCGATTGTGGAATCAATTGCAAACATTTTATTTTCCTTTATTAAGCGAAATGTTATCAAGACCCGCCCCATGCAGCGTCTTGTATGTTATTATATATGATAATTATCGTGCAATGCAACAACTATTTGTAGTGAATGGTCACTAATTTTAGCAATTCAAATATTTTCAAGTACACCCAGCCGATGTCGATTTCCCACCATTTACGGCTGAGTCTTGGATTACCGGGGGCAATATGGTGATTGTTGTGCAACTCCTCGCCACCCACAAGAATACCCCAAGGTACAAGATTATGACTATGATCGTGTGTTTTTGCATTTCTATATCCTATCCAATGTGCTAGGCCGTTTATGACTCCTGCTGCCCAGAATGGAATCCAAATCATCTGGATTCCCCAAATTACAAATCCCCAGGCCCCAAATACTGCAACATCTATAATCAACATTAGCATTATGCCCAATCGACTGTGTTTGCTGTAGATTTCTTTTTCAATCCAATCATCCGGAGTGCCACGACCGTAAAATTTAACCATATCCAGATCTTTTACTGCTTTGCTGTATAACCCTGCACCGGTAAACAACACACGCCAAATACCATCCACGTGCGGGCTGTGTGGATCTCCGTATCTATCACTGTATCTATGATGTTTTCTGTGTACTGCTACCCATTGTTTGGTGATCATGCCTGTGGTCAGCCATAACCAGAAGCGCATAAAATGAGAAAGCACTGGATGAAAGTCCAGTGCTCTGTGAGCTTGTGCACGATGCAAGTACAGTGTGACACATACTATAGTGATATGTGTCATCACCAAGGTAGTGATAATTTCATTCATTGCTACTATTTAGCATCAGGCAGTTGCAACTGACTTCAATCGGGGTTCTGCATAGTTTTCTTCTACAACTAGATTATTGTCTCGTGCAAAATTCAAAGCAAATTCCCAGGCCAGTGGCTCAATATTTTGAACTTCAGGATCTATTGCGACACATCTGACGCCATTGACCAGCACAGGCATGATATATTTGGAATATTTTACAGTTCTGATACCTGGTGGACTTTTGGTGCCACAAAAGGCCAAGGTTGAACACAATCTTTCACTCCAGTCACTGGGTCGGAACAATGCGCCTGCGTTGGTTACACCTTGGATCAAGTATTTCATTTGAAACGTTCAGGGTAGTTTAGTCTTTCCCATTCTTCATCACTTACGGGCCACATGATTATTTCCCGTTGTGTGATAATCGTGCTTGGCGAGCTTCAGCAATAGCTTCAAGAATACTGTTGAAAAATTGTTTGAGTGTGTTCATTTTTATATCATCCTGTAGGTTTTGGTAAAATCATGCACATAGCGAGCAGCCTGTGCTTGACGTGATCGAATTGTTCTGATCATGGCGCGACGTAGAAATCTTCGAATTATTCTCATAGTGTGCCATCATATCGTTGCTGGTTGTAGTATCTACACCAAAATTCTACTTCAGCGTTGCTTTTGGGTTGCTTGGAGGCAACAAATTTTTCCAAGCCAGATTGATAACCGGTGCCAAATAATTTATTGATAATTTTTTTAAACATTGTGTGTTTCCTTAAATGGTAGATACTCATGGTTTCTACTAATAGTATTTATACTAATAATATTGCACCGCACATAAATGCTATTTTTTTTAGGGTTTTTGTTTTTAGAGTAAATAAAATGAAGGAGATAGCAAATGCTAACATTTTTAAAGAAATTCTTATCACTCAAACCCAGGGTCATTCCAGAACCAGCTGCGCCATACAAAGTAGAAGCACCTGTGCCTGCTAGCGCAGAAGCCGTCAAGACACCAGTAAAATGTGGATGCGGCCGTAGCTCAAGTGGCGAGTGTGTGGGATTACATGCCCTTAGTGCAGAACAGTGGGCAGTCAGTGATAAAAATCCAAACAAGATTGTGGTAGAAGAAAAACCAGTCAAGTCAACGCCAGTTAAAAAAACCCCAGCTAAAAAAACTGCAGCTAAACCCAAAACTCCTGCTAAACCACGTGCCCCACGCAAGCCCAAAGCGTCAAGCTAACATTCGCACAAGGCCAACAGAATCTATGCTGACCAGCAGGATGTAATTGGCCAACATACCAAAAGATTTCCTAGTGTAACTGGCCCAAGCATACATAGCACAACCGCTAATCCAAATTGGATATAAAACAAGTAGTGGGGGGTTGGGCACAGTAAGCGACATTGTGATACTACAGCCAATGCTAATGGCCCAGGCCATTAACTCAATGGCAAAACGAAAGCGATTGCTAGCATAGTCATCTCTAATCCATCCTAGTATATTAAAAATTATATCATTCATTAGCAACTTTCTGTTGGTACAACTGGGCACTGGCCAAGTTTTTTCCTTTGGCCTCTACTTGTATATCAAACTTATCGCTGAATGTCAGTGCCCAGGCATTGCTGGCACTATTCCACATGAAGTCAGAATGTGCTCGTAGTTTTTGTTTTTTGTAACCTACACTGAGTAATTGTTGTAGATCTGGTCTAACAAAGGGATCGTGATCAACCAAAAGATCTTCACGGCTAACACTGTAATGCATAGCAGGACGAACACCGCGCCAAGAGTCAATAACCCGCTGCGTACGAGGATCCTCCAGTGTGATATATTCTCCTGTGTTGATCCAGTGATGATGTATGTCCAGCACCAAAGCCACATGCTCAGCCACAGCCAAAGTAACGTCAAGTCCATTTGATATCTCGTCATTTTCGATGGTAATTAAATTTCTAGCCTCTGGCGTGAGACGGCCCAGAGTTCTTAGAAATTTGGCAGGTCCACCTTTACCTGACAAATGCACATTGATCTTGAATCCGGAATCATGCCATGTAGCACCATAGCCCATCCATCTGGCCATGTCTGCATGATATTCAAATTCCAAAATACTACGCTCTACAATTTCATCTGCTTCAGAAGCCAGTACACAAAACTGACCAGGATGAAAGCTCAATCTCACATCTAGTCTACGTGCTGTTTCGCCAATGGGTGCAAATATTCTAGCAAGATGATCCTGTATCTCTTGGCGTTGCCACCAGGCTATCCAATTGGGTTCGGTGTAGCCTTGTAACATTTCACTACCCAGGCGAACCATTCTGCGCTCAGCAGGCAGCGTGGCCACACGCTCAATCAGTTTCACTGCTGCTGCGGCATTGTGATTCATGATATCCCATTGACGTTGGTCAGCATCGCCGGGATGCTCGCGCAACCAGCGCATGGTAGTTGATCTTCCGTTTAGGTCACGGTCCACAGCATTGACTTTCATGCCCCCACATTCTGAGGGATCATTTAGCCATTTGCAACAAAAACCCATGCGTTGTATTGTAGTCATAGTGTATTATACTACATAAGCACATATAAGTCAAGTAGACAGCATTTCAATCACATTGCTCATTGAGTCTTTGGTCAAATTATCCAATCCGTCATATATTTTGCCAATTTTTGCTGCATGGTCTACCAAAACCCATTGAGTGTTAGGATGATTTATGATCAATTGTTTAAACAAGTTGTGATAGTGATTGTACCGAACTTCTAGCAACCTGTCTGAAATTTTTAGTCTGTCCTGTAGATCAAATCCCAGTAACAAAATAATATTATTAAAACCAGCAGCCAAATGCATGGCTATAATTTCTTCTTGACGATCTATATCGTGTATGAATTTACCTTCATATAGTTTTACTCCATCTGGACGATTGAGTAGTGCATATATATCTTTTGGTATATAAAAATTACAGTGTTTTTGAAATTGTCGCTTCAACAAGATTTCTGCCTGTTTCATGTCATGACATATTACATTGTCTGTGGAATAGGCCCGCCAGGTTCGCCAACTGCCCCAAAAACTGCCAATATTTTTTAACTGTGCAAGATCTTGTGTGGGATCCAAAAGTGTGTCATCTGCCAATACCCACCCTATATTCATTCTGCACTCCGTAATTCTTGCCAATTAAATCCACCAATGCACATCCATGCAAACACTCGATCAGATCCAGGATTGGAATTGAATACCATGTCGCCTCGTGTGCCGGACCAACCAGGCACCTGTGCTGCATGACTAAACTTGTGCACACCTACTTGTAGTTTTTTTAACATGGTTAGGCCAGTGCTGTCAATTTCTAGATACGGTGTACGATTCACTCCCAAGCACAATGTTTGATCTCTACTGGTACCAATAAATGCATGTTTGGATTTGTGTTTGCCAATTATGACAGCAACTTCTTCGTCCCATACGCTCAACGCAGCTTCGGGTAGTTCGGTATTGACTCCTAATCTACCATTTACAACACTGACAGTATTATTGATGTGTGCTTCGCCTTGAACTGAGAGTTGTCTAAGAGTGCCAAGAGATTGTAAATTTGATTCAACTATGGCAGAACTCAATCTATTGCCAGTGATCACATAATCGCCACCAATGCTGACACTGTCAAAATCAATACCTTTTTGTCCTATTTGATCGGCAACCTGTTGCACCAGTTGATCACGCCAAGCATCAGACAGCTTGGCAAGAGTAGCGTCACTGATATTATTGGCCAAAGTGGCCCAGGCAGAATTATCAGTATTAATACTACCTAACACTGCCAAATCTCTAATGATAGCAGATCCTGTTACGCTGATTTCAGCCGCAGTCAATTGATTTTCTACCACCGTGGTGTCATCCATAATGGTCAGTTGACAGCTAGTTGCCTGGTCCGAAATACCAGTACTGACAAAATCTGTCAAAATTTGTTTTTTGATATTTGTCATGTTTGTGTCAACTCGTTGGCAAATTATAGAGTTTATATCGATGCTGCCAATCCTGGAAATTGTTTCAAGAGTCACTGTTTGATTTATCATGTGCTCAATTCGGGCCAACCACTCTTGATCTTGACACAGACTTTCTACAGTACTCAATATATTTTTTTCAACTGCTTGTTCTACTAAACTTTGAATCAGTACAGGGTCAATGGTAATAGCATTAGTCATGCTTTCTCCTTAGGTCCAATGTTACACAATGAAATCCACCACCCAGGGTTCTACTGTGGCGTAGTGTTCTTGGAATCACTGTGAAATTCTTTTTGAGCAAGATTTCTATCAATTGATCTTGCGCTGCATCAACTATGACAGTGGTAGGGTTCACAACCAGCATATTCAGTCCAATCCATTTGGAAGCATAGGGGTATTGGTAAAAATTTTGTGACACAATCTGATCATCATTGATCCAAATTTTTTCCCAATCTCTGAATGCATTAGGACAATTTTGCCGGGTTACCCTGGAACCATTTAATAACACCAAACCTTCCCTCAAAGGAACTATGGTTGAATCAATATGCACACCTGAATAAAAATTGCAAATTTCTATACTCGAAGTTGTAGGTAAATTGCTCAACAGCCAATACCATGCTAGCTTATTGCCAGATGCACTTTCTAAAAAAAGGTATCTATCTTTGCCTAATCTCAGTACATTGGCTGCGTCTAACACAAGACCAGAATTTTTAGGCATGGTCAATATTTTTTCTGCTCGATCAATAACAAAATCCAATGCGTCAATTTCCTGGTCTCGGCATGGATACATCATTGCAGTATCAATCACTGTGGTGCCTGCAATCAACAAACGATCTCGGGGACAATAATTATACATTCCGCCTAATTCTTGGAAATTCATATCTTTGGGACGATGTACTTTGACACCAAGATTGGTCAAAGTATTGGCCAGCTCATCCAAGTCTTGATTGGCTTCATCAATGATCCATTGAGGTACAGGACCCGAAGGCACAGGAGTTTCGGTCCATAAAGTTTTGGTACTTTCCAAAGCAAACACAGGATCTGTACTGGGCCAATTTGCCCAAGTTGCAGTGCCTACTACTACTTCTTCCAATGGATCCCATTCATTGTAACTACTAATCATTTATGTGTCCTGTAATTTGTAAAGTATAACGAGGTGTTATTCCCAAGTTAGCAGCCATGTGAGGAGTATCATATGGCCATTCCACCGTGGCACCAGCTCTCCAGTCTACAAATGGCTGATCCATCAGTTCAGCATAGTGTCCTGGCTGCCAGTCTTCCAAAAATATTATAGCACGTCTTATGGTGTGCTCGCGACCTTGCAGATTAAATAGTTTAACATATTTTTTATACAAATCTCCGTGTGTGGGTAGCACAGTACCAGTGGTCATACGATAATAACTCGTTCCAATGTCTTTCCATCCTTTGCCTTGGAAAATATCAATAAATCTTGAATTCCACGAAGGTTGTTTGTGACGCATATCACACATTTCTCCGGTGAATCGATTTGAATAGCCAGCCTTGGTCCAAAGTGCCAGATTGTCTGGATCATTGAATTCTTCATGAGTGTACAACAGATCCTTGAATTCGTTATCCCAAAATTTTGCCAAATGATATTTTTTAATTACGTGAATTGACATATTATATTCCTAGATAGGATTGCATATAAATAACAACCTATGAGTATTCCATTGGACCGTTTATATCACTATATTGAAAATATTGCAGAAGAAATCTACGGTGATACAGTAATAATTTATCGTTTTTTCCCGCATGGATCAAAAAAACTATCCAATCTTACACAACTACAAAATCAGTTTTGGATCAAGAAAGATCTGGCTCTACTACCAAACATTTATTGTTATGATCAAGAACCACTGAATTATGACTTGTACCAGAATTATGTTCTTGAACCAAATTTTGACTTTCCAGAACCAGAACACACAAAAAACTTACAGATATACTACAATGGGCATAGTCCTGCAATACTGATACACAGTGAGCAAAGATCAGCAAACTTGATCAAATATCAACAAAATCAGTTTGTCACTGTGTATTATTGGGCACACGCTTTGATTGCGTTGGACTGGTATCGTTATGCTGGACATGTAAAAATAGAAAAGAAACCAAACAAACTTTTTTTAATTTATAATCGTGCCTGGACAAACACCAGAGAATACAGATTGAAATTTGCTGATTTGTTGATTGAGCAAACATTGACTCAGCAGTGCCAAACATTGGTGGCCTATACCGATCAACAGATTCCTTACTTTGAACATAAATTTGAAAATCCCATTTGGCAACCCAGTAACAAACTTGAAAACTATTTTGAGAATAATCAAACCAGCAGTTGCTACAGTGCAGATTTTGATATTGCCGATTATCAAAATACTCACATTGAAGTAGTGTTAGAAACACTGTTTGATGATGACAGATTACATCTAACAGAAAAATCATTGAGACCCATTGCTTGTGGTCAACCATTTATACTATGTGCCACACATGGCAGCTTGGCGTATCTTCGCAGTTATGGATTTAGAACCTTCGGCGATGTCATTGATGAAAGCTACGATGAGATTCTGGATCCATTGGAGAGATTACAGGCAGTTGTTCTGACCATGAAAAAAATTGCAGATTGGAGCCCATTACAATTAAAAAATAATCTAGAAAAATTATATTTCATTGCAGAACACAATCGACAACATTTTTTCAGTCATACATTTTTTTCTTGTGTGACATCTGAATTAAAAAATAATTTATCAACTGCATTTAATGTTTTTGGAGTTGAGAATTAAATAATGGATGTATTACGCTTTTGTAATTTTTTTACTACCGTTTTTTGCTTGCGCCAGTGAGATAGATACCTGTAATCAAATTCATGAGGTCAATCAAAAACATCTGTGTTTGGCAGTAGCCACATTGAGTGTGGGAGATTGTGAAAAAATAACCAATTTGGATCAGAAAATGACTTGTATTTTCAAAGTCAGAAATGGACAGCGTCAAGCCAATGGGTTTCATCCAATGGCAAATAAACACCAGACTTCTCGCTAAGTATTCTTTACTGTGTTATAATAGATCATAGGATAATTTTTATGAATAAAATAATATCAATTTTGGCACTGTCTTTGACCATTCATGCCATGGCAACTACTGTGACGGCAAAATCGTGGCTAGTGGCTGACGGAACTGCCAATGTGATTCAAAGCAAAAACAGTTTGGAACAGCGCAGTATTGGAAGCATTACAAAGTTAATGACTGTCATGGTTATTTTAGATGCCAATCAAAATCTTTATGAATCTTTAGGATCACTGAATCGACAGGAACTGATTCAATTTGCACTGATTAAATCAGACAACAATGCTGCTCGTGTTTTATGTGACAATTATCCTGGCGGTAATGTGGCCTGCATCACAGCCATGAATAAACGAGCACAGTCTTTGGGCATGAGTCATACTAATTTTGTAGAGCCCAGTGGACTCAGCATAATGAATGTGAGTACTGCCCAAGATCTTTTGAAACTGGTGTACACTGCCCAAAACTATCCGGCTATTGTTCGAGCCAGCCAAACCGCAGAGTTAAAAATACATGTCAACAACAAATATTTGACTATAAAAAACACCAACCATACCATCATGCATGATCCTGAAAAATTCTTGGTCAGCAAAACTGGATATATTCACGCTGCAGGTGGGTGCATCGTGATAATGAAAGAGACACCACTGGGACGTCGGATTGCTATTTTGCTAGGCAGTCAAAGTGTAAAAACACGTATACCCGAAGTTGAATCTTTAATAAAATTACAGTGATTTGTACACTTAACGCTGAATTTCCCAAGTCCATGAATTACCTGGGTCAGTTGTTATCAACTGATCAATACGCTCAGCCAATTCATTGTAAAAACTGTCCATTTCTGAATTCCATGCACCCTGTAACTGATTTATCAAGGTACAACAGTACTTCCAATTTTTTTGTTGATAATTTTTTATAAGTGCGGCATGTAAATTTTGCCAACTCTCAACCAGTGGCAGTCTATCCAATGGCACTGATTCTACAACACAATAAGCGGTTGATCGGATTCCTTGATTGACAAAAACAAAGGTATCTAGTTCTAGCACTGTAAATCTATCGCCTAGTTGTTCTGCACGTTCTTTGCCAAATATTATGTTCATGTAAAATCCTTTTAAATATGTATCATGACTTTTGCATTTGATTTAATTTCAGACCTACATGTTGAAACATGGAACTCTTTTGACTGGACTGGCCAAGCCACAAGTCCAGTTTGTGTTGTTGTTGGCGACATAGCCAAAAATCTAGATTCAACCATTATGGTATTAAAACATCTTGCCAGTTGTTATCAAGCTGTTTTTTATATCGATGGCAATGACGAACACAGATATCAATTACACGACTTGAATCTTAGCTACAGAGAACTTTCTGTCAAATTGGCAGGTATACAAAATCTTGTTTACATGAGAGACACTATTGTTGTCATAAACGGGGTGGCAATTTTAGGAGCCAACGGATGGTGGAGTTACGATTTTGATCCCAGAATAGACATTGATCAAACTCAGGCATGGTGCAGAGATTATTATAATATCAATCAAATTGCCATCAACAACATAGCGTCAGAAGCCTACAACGATGCGGCATATTTGATCAACAGTATAAAAAAATTACAAACACATCCAGACATCAAATCTATTGTTATTGCCACACACACTGTGCCTGCAGCATGGTTGATTGAACATGATATTTCACTGTCTTCTCAGACGCGATTTAATATCACTGGAAATCCTCATTTAGAACTTGCACTGCAAGAAGATACTGAGAGTAAAATTCATACTTGGTGTTTTGGCCATTATCATCAACCCGTGGATCGTATCGTCGATGGCATTCGTTTTACCAACAACTGCAAAGGACGAAGCAACACCAAATGGTGCCAGCATCCATACTTTCCTAAACGTATTGAAATTTAATCAGACTATTTCGGGCTCTAATTTAAGTTGCAGTGGATAATTTTGGCTTCTTGCAGACATAGTAACTTCTACACCTTTTTGTTCTGCAATTTCATAAGGAAGCACTGCCACTACTGCACTGCCTTGGGTATGTATATTTTCTGTGATTTGCAACGCCGTATCTGTGGAATAACTAAACACAGTTATTAGACTTTCAATTACAAATTCTGCCGAAGTTGTGTTGTCATTGAGATATATTACTCGGAACATTGGTGGTTCTTTAATTTCGTGATTTATTTGTATTTTATTCTCTACATCCGACTGTGACATACTGGTTCCTCTGTGATTATATCTGTACAGTGGGGTTACCCCCACTGTATTTAACTTTTATATTATTTTGTATATGTGATAGCAATAGTTTTTGGTTTCATTTCCTCAGGTATCTGACGTGTTAAATTAATTGTTAGTACTCCTAATTCAAGTTGTGCATCGGTGATTTCCACGTGGTCAGCCAATTGAAATTCTCTACGGAAATTTCTTTCGCTGATACCTTTGTGAAGATAAATCAAAGAGTTATCAGTATCTTGAGAAATTTCTTTTTGGTGCTGACCCTCAACAATCAAGAGATTTTTGTCTTTGGTAACTGACAAATTATCCTGGGCAAAACCTGCCACTGCAATACTAATTTTGTACTCATCGTCATTGACTTGTACAATGTCATAAGGCGGATAATTGGTGGAAGATTGTTGAGCATTGAGTCGCATCAAATCATCAAATAGATTATCAAAACCTATTCCAAATTTGTGTATTTGTGGAATATCAAAACTACGAAGCGAGAGGGTTTTTGTCATTTGTTTTCTCCTTTGTTAAGCAAGATGACTAAGCAGTAGACCCAACCATTGGCATCTACACAGTATTTATTATACAACAAAGTCAATTATAACAAAAGAGAATTAGAACAATTTCTTTGGTAGTGTCTGTGCTTCAACTTGTTTTTTCCAACGGTTTTTGGCAGCAGATTTTTTGCGTTTTCTAGCAGTAGTGGGCTTTTCGTAAAATTCTTTGGCTCGCAGATCATTGAGCAATCCATCGTCTTGAATTTTTTTCTTAAACTTGCGTAGAGCCTTGTCTACATTGCCATCTTTAACAATGACTGATCGACCATACAGTTTCATGAGTTTTGTTGCGCCAGTGTCATAGGAGTATTTATCAGCTCTTTATTGATAACAACCCGCAATATATTTTGTTTTCGGTACCTTGGCAAGTCAAACATGTGTGGTAATAGCACACGTTCTAACTCAGTTTGTAGTCCACGTGCACCAGTTTTTGACTGCAATGTTCTTTCAGCAATAATATTTAGACTTTCAGGATCAAATTCCAAAGACACCCCGTCTTGACCAAACAACCATTTGTATTGACTTACAAAATTGTTCTTTATACCAGTCAAGATATCTATTAATTGCAATTTGGTCAAATCATGTAATGTTACATGACTTCCAAATCTGCCCACAAATTCAGGTATAATACCATAACGTACCAGATCATCAGGAGACACTGTGTCAGACAACAACGATTCATTGGTGACCATGGCACCAAAGCCAATGGATGTGCCCTTTAAGCGATTTCGAACAATTGAATCAAGTCCGACGAAAGCACCACTGGCAATGAACAAAATATTGGTTGTGTCAATTTCAACAGTTTCAGCTGAGGCCGATTTTCTAGTGCCATACACAGGCACTTTACACTTGGTGCCTTCTACCAATTTTAATAGTGCCTGTTGTACTCCTTCGCCGCTGACATCTCGAGTGACTATGGCACTTTCACTTTTCCTGGCTATTTTGTCAACTTCATCAATGAATATTATGCCACGTTGACAACGATATATATCGCCATTGGCAACAGCATACAATCTTCCTACCAAACTTTCTACATCATCGCCTACATATCCTGCTTCAGTCAGCGAGGTAGCATCTGCTACCACAAAAGGAACATCTAAGTATTTGGCCACTGACTTGGCAAGTAAAGTTTTGCCTGTGCCAGTGGGCCCAATCATCAAAATATTTACTTTTTGTATTTCAATATCTAAATCCACATTTGCTATGCGTTTGTAATGATTGGCGATGGCAACTGACAGTACCATCTTGGCAAAATCTTGTCCTATCACATACTGATCTAAAAAGTCTTTGATTTCGCTAGGATCTGGTAGTTCACTTGCAGCACCGGTATCTGCTGTGACTTTCTTTCTATCTTTCAATAAATTTTCACAAAAGTCCACGCATGAATCGCATATGGCTGCATTGTTGCCAACTATGAGTTTGACCACTTGATCTTTGTGTTTGGCACAAAAACTACAATGAACTATGGAATCTGCCATGTTATGTTGTTTTAGTGTTTAGCCTATGAGCTATACCATCTTTTTCTGACTCACTTAATAGATCAGGATCATATTCTCCAGAATCTATTTGGTTTATCAAATGGTCAATATATGCTTCGTCGTACACATAACTGTCACTGACCGTTTTGTCAACTTCAATCCAGGTATTGCCATTGAATTTGTACAATACACTTGGCAAGCGATCAGTTCTCAGCCACATATCGCCTTTTTTAATCCAATCAGTAGGAAATGATGAGCCAAACCCTCGCATGACACCATTGGCTTGTGGTGCCTCGTTGTCAGCAACCAATCCCAGTTCATCATAATTGGCACGGTGTTGTTCTTTGATAAAACTATGAATCTGATTGTGTACCCAATGGTCATGATCAATTTCATTTTCAAATTCTATCTGTGTGCCGCTAGTAGCATCTGCTACATCACAGTTTTTGTTGGGGCAAAATGGACCTATACCAGGAGCAACAATTAGCGGCGTTCCACATTTGTAACAAGGGTCGAGAGTGGGATCTGACTCAGAGAACAACGATGATGTGGTTACTGTATTTTCTGGTGGTATAGGGATAGATTTTCTAAAAGCCTCCATGTATTCTTCTGCTGGCAGGCCATCATCTGTTTCGTAGGCTTTTTCTTCTGGCGTAGGTTTTTCACCAACATCTGCTACATAGGGATCAGAGGTATTTTCATCCGTTTCTTTTTGTTCTCGTGCCCAACCAAAAGTCATTTGACTTGCCAACAACATAATAACTGCCAGTGGATCAAATACAATAACAATTAAGATAATGATCCAGGTAACTGCTCGTTCCAGCATTGACGCATCTGGAGCGGTACCGTAGATAAAGGCAGCGATATACTTAATAGGGCCAACTTCGGCATCGACCTTGCGTACTTCAGCACGTATTGGAGCCGCTTGGTCGTTAAGACTAGCAATAATTTTCTGCTGGGCCTCAATGTCTTTGGCAAGCAAACCGCGGTCCTTTTGCTGACTCTTACGGACAGCGTTGGCCTTGTCCGCACCGCCTTCTGTTGTTGAGCGTGCCATGATCTGGTCCACCGCTTCATCCATCTGTTTAAGTTGTTTGCGGTCGGCTTCGATATTCTCTCGGGAAGTTTTGATCTTTTCATCAAAGATTGCGATTTTACTTTGAACGTCGCCTGATACAAGATTCTGGTCATTGTGTGCTTTGGAAAGGAATCCAAAAATACCCATAGATGTGATCAGCATTAATACAATGACTGCGGTAGTCATGTAATATCGTATAAACCCAGGTGCACGTTCCCAGTTGGCTTTTAACCATGAGGCACACACAAGTTTGCCAATTTCCAGTGCTGACCCCATGATGACAATGGGCATGGCGGCCGCAGAAAAAATAGCAGTTAAGCCCACCACCGAGTAATAAATTGCTACGCCCGATATTGTTAGACCGGTGAGCAAAAGAAGATATGCTAGTATCATAAGTTAGTATTTACCGTATTTTTAACTCCAAACTCGATGTTTTTCTGCCACCCATTCTGACCCATCATATTCATCTATTTGCCAGTCAACATCGGCAGGAATTTCTACAATTTTTAATTTGGCATGCTCGCCACTGGCGTCAGCGCCCATTTCTTGTACCACTTTGACCAGCACAGGATCATCTCTGTCAATATCTCGTTCCCAGTATTCATGACCACATACCATTATGAGCGGGCCTTTTTTAAATTGAGTATCCCTATCTGGTTGGTCTTCCAAGGTAAAAGCAATGCTGCTCAGTGTGAGATATTTAACTTTGGCCTCATGACTTAGACCAAACCCGCCATGCTGATCATTAATTACCACACGTCGGATACCTTTTAAATGTCTTATTAGTTCGTTGTATTCAGGATTTGATTCATCTTGATCTGGATCCATGTACTGCGAGGCCATGTCGCACATGCAGCTAAAACAAGTGGGGCAAAAAGACACTGGTAGCATACCAAAATTGCCTTCTACGCCACCTTCATCTTCTGTGTATTCGCAACTACACACACTGCAACGATGATTGGTCATTTGCAAGTCTCTAGATATTGATCAAAGACTTTTGTGGCTTCATCAAAATCCACTGCCCACACCTTGGCAAAAATTGTACCATCATTGATTTTGATATCAAACGGAATAACACCATTGAATCTAAAATCATCAGGAACTTCAGTGGTCACTGTGTATTCATTTAAATTTTTAACTCTATTAATTAATGCATCAACTATGTCCATTGTACTCATTTTTTTCCTTTGTTAACATAAAGCCTTTTCCCACTCATTGGGATTGTATCCTTGATACAGATTAAGACGTAACCATTCATAGTAGTTTGGCATATTATCAGATACTAAATCATGTTTCTTTTCATTGTATAAAATTGTGTGTCGGACCAGTTCATGCAGATTAGAATCCAATTTGGTTTCCAAAGACAATTTCCATCCAGCCGACAGTCCGGCCCACACAAAGTCTGCGTAAAAAATATGTCCTCCTAATGATTTGAAAAAACTATAATCTTTATTGTACATCTTATCTTTTACCAAATCCGTATGATTTAGTTGTTTCCCAAGATTGCTGCAGTATTTCCAAAAATCAGTGTCAGTGCGTTGTGTCAATGTAAAATGAACCAATAAAAATTCGTAGATATTATCAAACATACTACTCATCATAGAATTGTGTTTGTGCCAATTCAATGTGTTGGTTTTAAGAATTTTACTCAAACTCTTAATGGCATTAATTGTGGTAAACACCACGTTGGATTCCATTGGTTCAATGAAACCATTGCTCATTCCTATACTTATAACATTACCAGCAGCAGCGTTTTCCAGTCGCTGAGGAGTCCATCGTATAAGTCTAGGGCCAGATCTGATATCATTGGTCAATTGTGTTTTGAAATAATCTAATGCAGACAACTCGTCGGTATGTTTACTGCTGAAACAGTATCCGTTGCCCATACGATGGTAAAGTCCAATTTGGAACCGCCAACCATTGGGTTCTGCAATGCTGTGAGTATGATTCAGCATCTCTATGGCAGGATCTTTATAATTGGTTTGACATACCCAAACTCTATCTATTGGATAATTATATTGTTTTTTTGCCCAACCCAGTTGATTAATCAACATACCACTTAGTCCAGTGGCATCCACAAACACATCGGCTTCAATCTGATATCCATTGTCCAAAGTCACAGACTCAACAGTGTCGCCATCATGATTTATTTTTACCACAGTAGACACAATATGATTTACACCCAATGGAATTGCTATCTGATCACGTATAAATGCTCCAATTTTTTCCGCATTGATATGATGTGAGTGATTCCACGGGCTACTGAACAAAGACTGACCATCCTGCATGAAACTTACATTTTTGTTCATGTAATGATAATGACTCTGAGAAAACCTATCCAAACGATCAATGACCTTGGTTCTCAGCATTTCTCCAAGGTGGTCATAGCTTTGAGTCTGACGTTGCTGACTTTTGGGTCTAAAATTTAATATACTGCGTGGTTGGTACACATCATGAAGAAAGCGATCTTCAGGAATAGGATACGTAAATCCAAAATATACAGATTCTCCTTGATTCAGCGTCCAATTAGTAAATTTGTTTCCTAGCTTGTGTACTGCGCCTATCTTGGGCATCCATTCATATTCTGGAACGCCCAACATGTTCAAAAAGTCAACAAAATGTGGACTCACTGACTCGCCTACTCCAATGATAGGAATAGATGGAGACTCAATCAAAGTTACATCTATGTCTTTGTTAAAAGTTGCAAGATAGGCAGCTGCCATCCAGCCTGATGCTCCTCCGCCTATGATTGCCAGTTTTCTAAGCATCTTAGTCTTTTGGCAGACCAGTGGCTTCAGTGATGGACATATCAAAAGGTATCACACCATTAAATCTAAAGTTTTCTGGAACATCAGTGGTAATCGTATATTCATTTAGATTTTTTGCTCTGGTAATCAGCGCATCAACCATGTCTTTGTTGCTCATTGCGTATCCTTTTACGATTTGTCGGACTTGTTTTTATGATTGCCACTGCTTCTGCCGCGACCTTCAGACTCAATGATCCGAACAAATCCACGAATAAATTCGCCGCGCTTGTGTGGATCTAAAATCAATGCCGCTGAGCGTTTGATTTGTTTGGGTAATTTAATTGCTTTTGAATCGTATGCCATATATTCCTTTTAGTTAATCTTCTTCTTTGAAATCAATGAGATTGCCATCTGCATCTGCGCAGATAATACGCTCAATGGTGCCATCTTCACTGGTAACTTCTAACGGGCCCCATACCCAAACTTCGGACTCGTCTAAAAACCAACCTTCATCTATGTCTTCCAAGGCATAAGAACCTTCTTCACTGACAAGTTCTTGAATGCGTTCAATTTCCTCTTCGTTGTCGGTGCCTTCGACAATGGTTTCGCCCCAGCATCCGCCATCGTACATTTCTACAAGTTCTGTATTTTCAATGTTTCCTGTATAGCAATTGTTTAGATCAATACTATCTTTTTTACCGCCTTCGCCACTTGAAGAAACAAATTTAAATTCTGGGAAATTATCATCAGATGTTTCAACTGAGTATTCACAAAAACGATACCCGTCAATTACTGTAACTTTTATATCGTTATCTGGATGACGATTTAGAAAAAGTTCGCGTTGTTCGCAACTTTTCTTGTAGTGTGTTTTAACAGTCCACCATGCCATAATTTATTCCCTGGTCATTGATGCAGCTTCGGTGATCACTGCAATGAGATCATCCAAGGTATTGCAAAGAATCTTTGAAGTAGCCCAATCATCTTCTTCATTCCTTCCGCCGATTTCAACCATGAAACCGTTGTCATACATGTTAACAGTAAAGTTGTCACTGACTTTTGCTAATTTATCACTAATTTTTGCCATTTTGTTTTTCCTTTAGTTGTTTATCTAACTCTCTCCAAGCTTCTTCTTCCTCGGGTGTAATGGCCTCGTGGTCGACTTTCTTGGTTAATTGCCATGAACCGTCTTTGAGATCAGTCCACACTATTACATCTCCTTCACGCCAACCTGCTTCAGCAAGTAGGTCTTCTGGAAATGTTAATATACCATCACCTGTTGCTGAATCTTCTTCAATGGTCAATGTCCACGATTTATTCATATCAAAATATCTGTAGTATAACTGTAATAGCAATCAACATAAGTGCTATGTCACCTTCGCCGGTCAACAATGCACATAGTATACCAATGCTGAGCCAAAAAATCACGACGGCATACCGATCAACAGCTCAATAACAATTACTATAACTGCTTGCATTACAATTTCTCCCCTGCTTCAAAACCACGGAATCTTATAAATCTTGGAAATCTCAATGAGTATGATCCGTCTTGATTTTGAGTAACTGCATCAGCTTGTACTTCAACCACTCGACCGAGCAAATCGCCCCGGGCACTCCAATACTGATCACGATCGCTATCAGACAAGCCACTACCAACATTAACACGTATAGCTCTATCATTGTCGACTCCTTCACAAATTATAGCACCCAACCTGCCTGCATTGCGACCAGTGCCTTCTTCGAATCCTGTGATATTGAGGTCTACAGTTATGGTGGGTTTCCATTTCATCCAGGCACTGCTGCGTTTGCACTCATAGGGTGCATCTATATCTTTGATCATGATACCTTCGTAGCCTTGCTCCACACTGGCCTCGGCAAATCTACGCATGACATCATGTCCTTCGGCAGTGTCCAAATCAACTGTCATGCCTGGCATGATTCTGATGCAGTCTGTTGTATCCAGTAGAGGCGTGTACATATCAAGCATTTCTAATCGTCTGGCCTGATTCTGTTTGTATACGCCTTCTCTAAATGCTGGCAGTGGCACAATATCAAATACATGATATACCATGCCATCTGTTTTAGCATCACTTTTGCGATGTGCTTGACGCATGAGATGTTGGAAACTTTCGCCCACAATCTCGCCATCCAACACATAGCCGACACCCTTACCGATATTAAAACTTGGTAATTTGTTTAAAAGCGGTGTCAACGCTTCAGAGATTTGTGGAAAGTTTTCAAACGGCTTGCCGTTGCGACTGAACAAGTTTACTGTGTTACTGGTCACAACTGCCAGTACTCGCACACCATCCAACTTGACTTCCAGGCGTTTGGTGCCTTTTAGTTTGGCAGGATGATCATTTGAGTCTTGTGCCAGTTGACAACTAAACACAGGAATCTTCCATGCTGTTTTGCCCAGCACTTTGTTCAGTGTTTTTTCGCTAATACCACAGCGTAGATCTTTGATGATAACTCTGCGACACAGACCATTCCATTCATCACTGTCAAACTCTTGACTCATCTGCTCAATGGATTCTCGAGCAGCATTGCCAGTGACACTACGAAGGCGTAGGGCTTCTAATAATCCCCAAAATGAGGGCCATGGATTAGCCCGGCCTTCGAGCCCAACTGTTTCGGGAACTTGTCTTACTCCAAACACATAAAATGGATTGTAGGCCTGATAGCAGTTGAACAAAAAACATTCAGCATTGGCACTGCCTAGGCGGGCTGCCATGAGTGCTTTTTCGATTACTTTTTCTTTGTGTATTCTACTATCACTGCTTTCGAGATCGCGGATCCAATCAGCCGCCAATTTAAGTCCTTTGAATTTTTCATCGGAGAAATCTACTCCTACGCCGTCGAGACTCATATATTTACGCTTTCCTGAAGCTGTCATAAAGGCTGGCATTATCGTATGGTCACTTGACCAATCACTGCACCCGGTTTTTGTAGTGCCGCATCTCTGCGAGCTTTGTATTCCTCGTTGTCAACCGGCAACAAATTCACCGTGGTCACTGCAGATGTTGTTTCCGCAATTGGCGCCACCACAGGAGCAGGTGCGGCCTGGCTCACTGGACGAGATTTAGTCTGCGGTTGTGTTTCGCGATCCAGCTCACGTTGTAATGCTTCGTCCGAATCATTGCTTTGACTTTGTTGTTGCAAGCGATCCTTGAGCAATCTATTGGCATCTCCCACTGGATAACGCACCAGGATAAATGTTCTGTAGTTGCGATTTTCGCTGACAACTCGGGCATCTTCAATTCTGTAGCCTGTCATCACAGTGTTGGCAATGATTTTCTTCACAGTCAAACTGGTCTTGTCTGTGACCACTGATCCTGCGTTGTCTGATTTTTGTTGCTTGACCATGGCATTCAATGCACCATTTAAGGTGTCTGCCAATTTCATCTGACTGTCTAAAACTGCTTTTTCACGACTCATGGCCAAGTCAGAACTGTAGCCTGTGCCAGCAAACCAAATATAGTCGTCGGTAGCAGCAGGAGGTTTGATATACCAACTAGGTAAATCAATTGTAAGTGGGCTATCTACCTTGCCGGCGGCCGCAATGGTCTGATCCTTGGTCACAGGAGGTGTCGGCGACGGAATTGCGGCTGTGTTGAGTGGAACGGTTGTAGAACAACCTACCAGGGCCGCAACTGCGGTAGCAATAATTAGACGTTTCATGATTTCTCCTGTGGATGTGATCTAATAAAATAATTGTAACAGATTCTTTACCATTTGTCAACTACTTGCCATTCGTCATCACGAATTCGGCAAATGATACCTTGTCGTTGTATGATATCTCCCACACTGGGTTCAGTTTCTATAAACCACCGACAAAAGGTATTCTTGTATTCAAATCTACGTGGGTAGGTAGGATGTGGTGCGACTTCACTTTCCCGTATTTGATCACCAATCTTTACTGCATGAGTTCGGGCTATGCTTTGATCAGTGCAAACCATGTCTTGTTCCACACTTACAGAATTCACACCAGATTGAGTTAGAAATTTTCTACGACTGGAGTTCAAGGCCTGGGTGCACAGTGGGTCAGTATTTGGAACTCGTGGTCCAACGGCTTCGCCTTCAATGGTGTACCATTCTCCAGCCACTTGCGCTCGAAAGTTTACCACACATTTGTTTTGCGTGTCTCCCACAGGCGTCACTGTTTTTTGTATGTTGGCAATGGCCACCATTTGATCTTGAACACGATTGTTCATGGCAATACGACTGTAACAGTCAGCCTGAGCTGAATTCACAAACAATGCTAGAACGATTAAAGATAGCCTGCTGGACATGTTGACCTCAACCACCAAATGGTATTTTTAACATTGTTGACCCACTGCCGATCTTGGGCAGTTTCGGGCCAACCTCGACGACTGGTTTGAAATATGGCAAATTGTTGTTCCAGATATGGAATCTGTGTTCTGGCAGTGGCACAGGTAGGAGGGCCATAACTGACTGGTACTGGCGGTACTGTGCTACACCCAACAACTGCCATTGCCAAAAATACTGCCAAGATTTTCATCTGCTTCACCATGAACTGTTGTAAAACACTCGCATGCCCATGAACAACTCATATCGAGCAGTCTTGATAAATTCCAAATCTTGTGCTTGATAGTATTCGGCAGAATCATCACCAAAGAAGAATCCCGATGTTTGAGGCAGTGCATTATCCAGCACATCTTGCTCAAGATTGTCAAGATCTTCACGGAACAATTCTAGCTCATCGCCATTGAAACTACCTTCGTTGCCACGCCGGTTCCACAATTGTCGCATCCACCCGTGTAGGTTAGGATGCTTGCGCCAATAGGCCAATTCTCTAGGTGCAGTGACATTGGGGTTTACAGCTTCGCCATCAATGTATTCGGCACCCTTGTAGAACTCACTAGACTGGCCTTGCTTGACTGCGGCATACGCATACATATCTAATCCCATATCATACTCCTTTTAAATTTTTAATATAATTAATTACCCGGCTAGCCTCAGGAAATCCTTGATCTTGCTTGCCACGCATGACGGCTTCTTCCAACTGTTGTTGCATGTGCTGAACTGCCGTAAAGTATATGCCCACCTGTGCTGTGGTCAGTATCATGTCAGAACGATACGTGAATATTTTTTTAGGTTCCATTACAGTGCTCCAAGATAGGGACTGTAGATTTCTTCTTCAGCCTCAGCACGTTCAGCAGGCACCACAAAATCAAATGCATACTCATTGCCTATCACATTGATTCGCACACACCCAGGATAGTCATGTGCCAGCCTATGATAGATTGTGCGAGCCTGTGCTTCGTTGCACTTGACAAAAAGAGTGCCATTGTAAAATTCAGCGTGGCCACAAAATCCCATGGCACCGGCTACCTTGTTTAGAATTGTGTTTTCAAATATCATGTTTGATTCCTTACATTTTGTTTGACAATTTAACTGTCAAATTTTTACTGTTACGACTGAATTTTGCCACAGGTGTTGTAGCACCAGCCATAAAGAAAAGACCATTGATGACATGCAATAGTTTCACATCATCGCCCCAGATGCCGCCGACGGCAGTAACGGTTAGAGTTTTATATGTTTTATATTCACGAGTGCGAACATAATATTTTTCGTACGATCTCAAAATTGATCGTACCATTTTTTCTGCTGGAAATGAAACTATCATTGTTAACTCCTGACAATGTCAAAAATACTATTTTGCAAACGAGCCACGTCTTCACGTTCAACGTAAAAATCTGTGGTGGGGTCATAGTACTCGCCGGCCTTGGGATCATAGTAGAGAACCTGACCGTTGGGATAGTGAAATGGCCCTTCAAGTCCTGCACGAGGACCGTAGTCGTTGTTGTGTTTGAAAACATAGTAGGACATGTTGACTCCTTAAACTAGATCAACTTGAATTTGACGATTACGAATAGTAGCACCAAGCCCGACAGGCATGATACCACCACCTTGTTTTTCTGCTTGGCGAATATTAGCCAATTTTTCCATGGCCTCCCAACACAGACTGCGAGCATTGACTGTGGCAAACTGCTCGCTCATTTGCTGAATTGTCATGTACATACCGATGTCATTCTCGGAGCCATCGCCTTTGAAAATTACACGGAATTTTTGGCTGTTTTTAAAGCCTTTGATAATCTGTTTTCTGCGCATTTTTGGGCTCCTTTGTTTCTTACTATGCTGTTATTATAGCAAATTGGGTGTTTTTGGTCAACCGTTTTGTGTTGTTTTTGCACAACACTATGCTTCCAGGGCTCTGCGCAGAACAATTTCTTGCTGGGCAAAGGCCTGAATTTCCCAGGGTTGATCAAGATATGGATAATCTTTGCGATAGTAACGACCATTCCACTTTCGACCTTTTTTGGTGATTTTTAGTGTGCCACGGGCCAATTGTGCCACGTGAGTAAGTTCGTGTGCCAGGGTGGCGCCTAATGCCAGTAAGTCTTTGCAAGGGCGAAGCACAACCAAATAAGTGTCAATGCCTGTGAGTGGCACAGTGGTGCCTAGATCTTCTAATTCTGGATCCAATTTGATGTGGAGTAATTTACGACTTCTAGTGAGATTTAACTGTGCCAACATGGATGGCAAAAGATTTTCAACATACCGGGCGGCACGACTGCGACCTTCAACGTAAAATTCCATGTGAACTCCTGTTTTCTTACTATGCTGTTATTATAGCAAATGAGCGATTTTGTGTCAAATTCAGTGTGGCTTTTGCACAACATCAAGTTCCGTAGGTGCCCCATGCTGGCATTTGACTAAACCATTCTTGAGCTCCATAACTCATATCTGTATATTCCATTTTGCCTTGTTGCATTTTGACGATTTCCGCTCGCTCTTGAATCATCTTGTCTAGACGTTTTTTATTAAAGTCGCCGGTGTATTCGGAAAACATATGGATGTTGAAATCAACAGTTTCTAATACCTTGTCTACATTTTTCATGTGGGATCCTTACAACAATTTTACAATTAAACCTACTGTATAAATTACAAGTATTGTGGCATTGATCACTATCAAACTGGGTTTCTGCCACATGATGGCCACAACGAGCCAAATTAGGGTGCCAACGTTGAGTAATATTGGTCCTAATGGATAATAGTTGAGTGAAGTAAACAAGGCTCCCACAATGCAAACTGCGGTAGCCAACCATTCTAAATAAAAGTCTATTTTGCGATTCATGCAGCAATTGTAGCATGATGCAATTTTGATGTCAAATTGATATGTTGCGTAAATGCAACACTTATGTGTTCAGACCTTTGGCCCAGTGTGTATGAGTGGTAGGCGATACTATGTTGGCTGCCTCGCTTGAAGTATATGTAGCAGGAATTAAATTTGCACTAGGGGTAGCAGGAATAGGATTGGCCGGAATCGTGTTATTGGTGGTCACTCCTGCACTGCGTAGTGCTTGCATGTTGCGGCCTTCTCTGAGAACTCCTACTATGCATTGGCCAGTCAACGTGCTTTGATCAGACAGTGCTTCAATATAGGCTGACATGCCACCTTCTGCTGTATCCAATGCATAGGTAGGTAAGCTATAAATAAAACCAAATACAGAATTTTGCGAATTAGCAGTTTGTTGAGCAAAATTTACATTGGCAGAATATTGTACGTATTGTTCATTGGCAAACTGTTGCCCCATACCAAACCATTGATTATTCATAGTGGTGGTTTGTTGAGGATATGATGTTACCAAGGAAGCTATATCGCTTTGAGCGCCTGGTATAAGTGCTTGATTAAAACAAGCACTTTCGTCATCATAACGTCCTGCATATCGGCCACTTGGGATAATCACATAATATCCAAGATCTGTAGGAATGTTATACACACCGTTTACACAATTTAACATTACTTGATAGGTAGCCTCTAGCGTGCTAGTATTCATGGTAGAGATGTTGACTACGGCATTGGCCATAGGATCTGTATATCCAATGCCTGACGGTGCACCAATGGCATTGACTATGTTTGTGTTAGAAGTTGAAAAACTTCCATTGTTAAAAGTTGTAGTATAGTAACTTGCTATGTCATTAGGCACTGGTTGAGACAGTGCGGTCACCAGTGGTAAATCTTTTGTGGTTTCCAAGGCTGATATCACATTTGCCATGACCGGCAACGGATTATTAGAAATGCCTGAAATTTGTTGAAATGCCACACTCAATGCTTTATTGGCCAAGGCTTGATCAGGCGGAATAATTTGTTGTAATCTATCGAGTGCAATCATGTCACAGTACTCACTACGTAAGCAGGCAATTGTGTGGCCAATTCTGCATTGACGTCACCAGCACTGGTAAGGTACACAGGCTGAATACCATTGGTAGTCGGCACTGTCATACTTTGAAAACTGTTAGGAAACAACTTGACTGGATTGAGTAAATCTGCCATGGTTGTAATGCCCACAGTTTTGACATTCAACACACTTAAAATTTGAGCCAATGTCGATCCTGTAATCTGTGTCATAGCAGTATACATTAATTTCTGATCCGAATCGCCGACTGCTATGTTGGTGTTTGATAAATTAACCACAGTATCTTGCGAGATACCAACCAAGGTAAACGCCACACTCAATGCAGGAATAATTCCCACCACATTGTAAATTTGTCTGACCAATGCCAATGGGCTGCCGAGATCATCCAAGTTATTGGTGTTGATTAATTGTCCAAGATTGGAAAGATCTTGTCCAAATGCCTGAGTAGCTAAATTGACTGAACTCACCGATCCAGTAATCATGGCATCCATACCAGTGAATGTATTGCCAAGATATGTTTGCCCATTTATGGCACTGTTGACAATGGTACCAAGTTGTCCATTATATCCTTGTACCTGGCTTAAAGTTTGGCAAAATTTACTAACATCCCCTTCACCTAATATTTTATTAGCTGAGTTGATTACCACCGATGTAAATCCTACAATAAGATTGCTGACTTGATCTTCTGGGCTGAGAGTTAAAGTGTATGTACTAGGAATCGAATCGGCCAATGCAGGACACGTATTGGCCGCTAACAGATTCAAAGCTACCACAGTACTAGGCGAAAGAACAGATAGTCCTGTATTGATCACGGTCAAAATTGTGTTGATTATATTGACATTGCTGTAGTTACTGATTGCATTGGTTAACCCAGCATTTATGGCAAGTCCTTGATTTTGTAACAGTCCTGCACCGGCATTAACCTGTAATGGAGTTAATATACTAGGATTATCGGCCATTAATTTATCCTACTATCACATCAAAACTGCCAAGACTTCGACTATGAAAACATGAATCAAAATCTCCAGTGGTGCAAATAGGTCTACCATTAACCAACACTGTAGGATTTGTACTTGTGGTTTGTGCATGACAGTGCAATGGAGGACAGTTAGGAACTCCGCAACAAAAATGTGGAGTCACTGCCTCGCCTAATGTGGCCACTGGTCTACCATTGACTAACACTGTTGGATCGCCTGACATAATAATACCACCCATGATGTTGGCATCTCCTACTCGTTGCACTGGCCCTGGCATGTTTTATCCTAATAAAATTTTACTACTGTTGCGAACTGCTTTGATTCCGGTAGTTGCTTCCAGATAATGATCACAAACTTCTTCACGTGTTTCACAGATCATTGCAATTGCTGTTTTATTTATAGTGATATTTTGTTTGGGATCACCAGTGAACACTGTAAAAATCAGTTGTATGCCTTTTTCAGTTGGGACCGCACTAAGTGGATTTTCTACCACATAATGATCTTGATTGTCTTGTGTAATTTTGGCAACCACCTCATCTGCATTGGTTAGTTTTAGTGTATAAACTTTGTTTAATTCAATATTCATGTTGACCTTGTAAGTGTTGGCGAAGTTCTGTAAACCCACCAATATAATTATCGTCAATAAAAATCTGGGGCAAAGTTCTTGCAGTGGGCACTGCCTCTAACAGTTGTTCCTTGGTATAATTTTTATTGATGTTGCGTTCTTGGTAATCTATTCCTTTTGATTCAAGCAGATTTTTTGCTTGAACACAATAGGGGCAGTGATCTTTGCTCCATACTATAGCTGTCATGATTGTTTTCCTTATAAATTTGGTAATTCGTCATAGTCAAGCTGATCGCTCATAACTCCAATGACATAATTAGTAGACTCTGATTCTTGAAGTGCTGTTTGCTTGTTTGACGTATTGGCATGTTTGTTGAACCAAGGTATAGGTGTGGTTTTGGGGGCAGGTGTAAGATATTTGATTCCAATATCTTTCAAAGCCGCTGCGGCAGTATAGTCAACAAATTCTTTTAGTATCGCGGCATTTAACCCAATCACTGGTCCTTTGTTGAACAAATAATCGGCCCACTGTTTTTCTTCTCGAATAACATCTAGATAGAGTTGGTAGACTTCCGACTCACACTGAGCCTTTATACTTGCAAACCGCGGATCTTCTTTGACTACCTGATTTATAATCCAAGCAGTCCAGTCCTTATGCAGTAATTCATCTTGCAAAATCAAACTGATTATATTTCCATTGCCAATGAATATGCGATTCTCTACCATGGCCAAACTGGTAGCAAATGACACCATGAAACGGAAAGCTTCCAGTGCATAGCTGGCATTCAGTGCCAACCATATAGCTCGGATATGTTCTTCTTCTGAATATTGCCCAGTGGTTTCTTTTAGGCAATTCATCATGTGCAGTTTATCATAGTAGTCGCCAACACTGCTGGCCATATCTATAATTTCCTGCGTGTCGTGAATGGTGTTAAACACATCTTTGGGCACATTATAGATATTTCTAATAATATGACTGTAGCTACGACTATGTATATTTGTTTCAAAAAAGCCCCAATTGTACATCAAACTCTCAAGCTCAGGAATACTGCAAACAGGAGTGAATACTTGCGTGGGGCCACGGCCCTGTAAACTGTCCAAAGCAGTTTGCCTCAACAAATTACTAGTAAAAATATGTTTGACAGTGTCTGTAGCATCTTTGAAATCTTGACTGTCCTTGGTCAAATTTATTTCTTCTGGGATCCAAAAGAATCCACGAGCTTCTTGTTCAAACTTGGTGAGTTTGTTGTATTTGACTTCTTCAAATCTTTGTATGGTCACTGGGCCGGCTGGATCCAGAAACATTTTGCGTGTTAAATATTCAGTTTTTGTTTTTAAATTGTATTGTGCTTTGCTCATAATTTGCAACTTTCGCAATCTTCTTCTGCGCTGAAATCAATCAGTTCTAAAGGAGCATCTTCCTCAACTGACTTTGATCCTTGTTTGTTGATCAGGCTATAATAAAAAGTTTTTAACCCCCATGCATGTGCTTGCATTAGATTTTTAGCAATCAAAGTGGTCGGAACTTTGCGTCCTTCAAAATGTGCAGGATTGTAGAATGTATTGGTACTGATACTTTGATCCACATATGCTGCCAACACTGCTGCAGTTTTCAAATAACCATCACAATCTTTTTGTTCCCACATCAATTGATATTTGTTTTTGAGTTTGTGATATTCTGGAACTACCTGTGTTAAACTGCCAGCCTTGGATTCTTTCACTGAAATAAGACTCATGGGCATTTCAATGCCATTGGTTGAGTTGATTACCACACTGGAACTTTCTACTGGTGCAATGGCCATCTGTGTGGCATTGCGTACACCATAGCCTCGCATGGCTCCACGTAATCCTTCCCAGTTTAATTCTGGTGTAAAGTCTGCTAGTTCATTGACACCTTTGGCTCGGCGTTCCCAAGGAAACACTCCTTTACCGTACCAGGTATGATCACTGTGCTCACAACGCCCACGTTCCTGGGCTAATTCTACGCTGGCCTCTGTAAGATAATAGGCCTGATGTTCCATCCAAGTTTTGACATCTTGAAGTGCATCCTTTTCTCCATATCGAAATCCTCGTTTGGCATGCCAGTAAGCAAGATTGGTAATTCCAATTCCCAGTGGTCTAATTTCGTCATTGCTTAACTTAGACTGGATAGATAGGAAATCTTGGTAATCGAGAATGTTATTGAGACTACGATGCAATATGCGGCAGGCACGGCGCATGTCTTCTGGATTGCGGAACGCACCCCAATTGATCGAGCCGAGTGTGCAAAGGGCTATCCTGCCGGTATCATCATCTAATCTCTTAAAACTCTTTGTGGGAAGAAGAATCTCGCAACATAAATTTGACTGATAGATGGTGTGATACTCAGGATCAAACGGACCTTGATTCTGAACGTTGTCGATAAACACCAAGTAGATGCGACCGGTATCAGTGCGCTCTTTTAAGATGCCTCCCCGGAACACATCATCTGCACTCATGGTCTTGGTTCTCAAGCCCGGAGTGTTTTCGTATTTCACATACAGTTTTTCAAATTCTGTTGTGTTTCGATAAAAGGCTTCATATAAGTCAGGTACTTGATTCGGGTCAAAGAACGTGATATTTTCTTTGTTTTTAAACCTTCTCCAAAAGAATGCGCTAAGGACAACTCCGTAATCCATAAATCTAACTCTTGTTTCTTCTGTGCCTTGATTGTTTTTAAGAACAATAAGGTCATCAAACTGAAGATGCCAAATGGGATAAAATACTGTAGCACTTGCATTGCGAATACCTCCTTGACTGCAACTTCTCAAATCACCAAACCACTTTTTCAAGAATGGTATCATGCCAGTGTGCATGATTTCCCCGCCTCGTATTGGACTCCCCAAAGGGCGCAAACGACCAATTTCTAAACCTATGCCAGCACGTTTGCTGGCATATTTGGCCATCATCTCACCGGAGGCAAATATTGAATCGAGATCATCGTCTGATCTAATAAGCACACAACTGCTAAACTGCTTAGTAGGAGTACCAAGCCCAGCCAGCACAGGTGTTGCAAGTGTGAATAGTCCATCACTTGCAGCTTGATAATACTCTTTAATATAACGCATTCTAGCTGTGTTTGGCTCTTCCGTATGGAACACAGTAGCGGCTGCCACCATGTATCTAACTTGAGGTGTTTCATATATTTCCTTTGTTGCACGATTTTTTACAAGATATTTTTCAATCATCTGCTCTATAGCTGCATACGAGTACGATTCATCTTTGTCATGATCGATCATGTCGTTCATGCGATTCCAATCTTCTTCACTATACCATTCTAATAATTCTGCGGTATACAAACCTGTTGCCACATTCTTCTTTACAATTTCATAAAGGTGCGGTGGGTCATAAGCACCATAAACATCTTTACGTAACATCGATAAACGTTGCTTACCTGCTACAAACTGATAGTTGGTATGTCCTACATCAGGATTGGTTTCTACATCGATCAGATCCACAATGGCTCTCAGTGTGATTCCGTCAATTTCTTTGGTTGTAATTCCATCGTAAAAATGCAATTGTGCTTTGATTTCAATCATGCTCTGACTTACATCTGCTGTTCCCTTGCATATTTTGGCTACTTGTGCCTGCCATTTTTCAATCATCAATGGCTCTCGGTGGCCGCTTCTCTTAACTACTGATATTTGCGTCATCTTACTCTCGTTGTTGTTATAGATACTGGGCCTGTATCTGTTGTTGAGTTAACTGTTTTTTAACTTTTACCTCTAGGTTGGTATTTACAATAGTATTCTTTTCCCAATTCAATATATATTTTGTTTGATCTATTAGGACTAAATTGTAATCCTGATTGGATAAAATCAAGCTTGCAGTAGCCATATCTTTGCGATCTAACATAGTTATAGTATACAGTATTCCAAGTCCTCTTGCAACATCACAGTAGATATTATCGCTCAATAGTTGCCATGGATCCGGCCAGTCTGTAACATCGTCCCAATGCAAATGATAAGGATGCCAAGGAGTGGTCAGCCACCAATTGTTAATGGCCATCAACGCTTCATCCAAAGGACAAATTTGGCAAAGAGTTCTTAGACCAGCCCAAGAATCAAGTCTGTCAGAAAATTCAGTAGGCCACATCAAGCAAGATGGGTGATTGAATAAGTCATTGTTCCATTGATACTGTTGTTAGATGTGTACTGCACATTTACAGTATTTGAAGTTTGGCTAACTGACAATGATACACCGGTGCCAGGTGACCCTAGTGTACTCACACCTTGATAGTGTCCTGTGTTTTCTACAAAATCTTCAGTGTAGGTCAAATCACTTGATCCACTGTTAGTGGATACCATCATGGTTCCGGTGCGATAACCTGTGCCTCGCACAATGGTATAGGTCAAACTAAATGCCTTGGTTACAGTTGTATCAATGGAAAAAATAGTAACAGTGGTATTGTTTTGTATTTCAATAGTTTGCCCAGTTTCTATTACATAACTGCCTAGAGCCAGTTGTGATCCATTGGTTATTGCTATACTAGCCGATTGATAATTGGTGCCCGGAGTGGTCAAATCTATTCTTGGATATACTGCCGAGTATTGATCACTGCGCTGGAACATATCACTGATACTGATATTGTTACCATTTTCTATTCGAATTATACTGCTTGATGGATTTGTTGCGCCATTGAACTGATTTGCAACATCATAAAAAATATTATGTCCTGAAGCATTCAGCGTGGCATACACACCAAAAATAATGCCCTCAGCATAGATAATATCAAACATATTGCTGGTTATTCTAACACCAGTGGGACCAGTAATGGTTGGCGCACCTGTGCCTAGTAATATTCCTTGATACAAAGTATTGAACTTGCTGTTGGTAACTGTGATGCCTTGAATTTGTTGATCACTGTTAATTCCCCATACGGTGCCATTGAACAAACATCCATCAAAAACAATTTGATTTGTAATTAGACTAACACTACTGCCAAAGGTAACACATGATGTACCAGCTGATGCATTAATCAAAGTTGCTTTTGACAGCGGACCGTTGAAGCTGACATTTTGAAATCTACAATCTAATGCATCATTGATCAAAAAGACTGAGGTTGTATTATTGATATTTTGAAAACCCATATCACTGATAGTGATATACCCAGGCGGTATAGCACCATTGGTACCAATATTGGCACCCACCTGTTGCAGACTATCTGCAGTTTGTGCTACCAGCTGACCAGTGCCGCCGTCCATGCGTATAATACTACCATTGATGCCATCGCCATACAGTGTGGCATAAGGCGGTATGTTAATGGTCCCAGTTACCCTGTAAATACCTGCAGGAAAAAATAAATTTCGTCTGATTTGAGGATTAACTTCTCTACAGTATAATTGATACAGTGCACGATTTATAGCAGCAGTATCGTCAGTGACACCATCGCCCACTGCACCAAAATCAGTTACAGTAGCAAATTGATCAAGCCAGACCTGTAAACTTTGAGTAACCGGAGTTCCAGCACTTGTTCCAGTCTGTACAGTGTAACCTGCGGCAGCTCCTTTGTAGGTGTAAACACTATTAATAGCCAAAATGTTACTAAATTCAGTAAGAATCTCTGTATTGCCTATCACAGGGGCACCCTGTTCTAATGTGCCGTTACCGATGTATAGCTGTCTAGTATCTGTGCTCCAGCCCAATTCAGCACCCGCTAGTTGGGGTAAATCTATATTCAACCCTAAGCGGTTGGTTATTTGACTGATCTGTACAATGGCCACAATGTTGTCCTTGAAATTATGGTGTATTTAGTTGGACAAATAGTATAATTCTAAACGACGCCACCACTGGTCAGACCAGTAGTCAAAATCTTTGGATTCCAACACAAATTCTTGATACACAGGAATACCAGCATGCGGACCTGTATCCTGCGGCTTTACACACATCAGTACAACACCCTTGCGTATGTTCGTGCCGTAAACTTCATTGTGTGCTAGTGCATAGGCTGTAAGTTGTAGGTAATAATCTTCAATCCATTCTTGCTTTTTTGGTTTATTCGTTTGCTTGTAATCTAGTATGCTTTCTTCACCTAAGTGTATGCCCACACCATCTGTGGTCCCTGCGTACAAACCAGGAAAATAAAGAGGTATTTCTACTCCCCATATTTCATTAACATTACACAATCCTTGATCAATCACACACTGTGCCATCTTGTAACTATCCCATCCGTAAGGATTTGATCCACGATCAGGCATAGCACCTTCTTTGATATAGCGTTCAAGATAGGTGTGCATTCGGGTGCCACGATTGGCGGCCTCTGTAGTAATAGCCTGCGCACGATCTACACCAACACGACGGCGCCACTCATTGAGAGCTTGTTTTTTTTCTTCTGGTTTTGTTTTATCTAGTACAGTGGTTACACTAGGGACTCGTTGACCATTGGGAGTAAGATATAATCGCTTGCCATCTACTGATTCTCTTGATAATGCATGGTATTTAAATTTTTGAGTATACATATTAATTTTTAAAATAATGAGTGATGTTGTGTTGGGCTATTTTGTACATGCGATTAATTTTATCTTTTTTGTCAGAGCTGTTGTAAAGTTCTGTCAATGATGATAGCATATTTTGGATGCGTCGAGTTGGATTAGTTTCGCTATCGTAACTTTCATCCAATACATCATTGAACGTATAAAAGCCTCGATCTCTAAGTTTTTGTAAACTGTTGGCATCTTCAATTAATACAAAAGGTTTTCCAGTAGCCAAACATCTTGCCGTTTTTTCTGTAAAAAATCCATTGTTTCTAGGATCAGTTTCTGCTATGACTTCTATTTCAAATTCGCCCCAAATTTCGTGATAGGTATCATATGATCGAACCCATCCATAATCGGCTGGAGCATCTTGATTACCATTGAATTTCTTTTGTTTGACCCATTCTAATTCTTCCGAGAACCAGTCAGGAGTAATTGTGTTATACTCTTTGTAAATTTCTTCCATGTTGGGTCGGAATATTAAAAATGTATCGCCGGTAAAAGTTTTATCAATTTCGTACAATAGTCGTAATCGATGAGGTCTAAAACTTCCAATTACTGTGCCTATAAATTTTGCGTCTGTTTTTCTAACAAACTGATTTTGTTCTACTGCATGAGCCAGTCGAATTTTACCTGCATTAAAAATACTTTTTTCGCATTCAATGTAAGTGAACCCGTTATTTTTCCATGGATAATGTGTTTGTACAATGACTGAAGATTTGTCTATGGCCAATTGATCGCAAAGAAAATCAAAAAAATCTAATAGCCCGCTAACACCAATATTTTGACCATCGGTGGCATTTATAATTATTTTTTGATTTTTATAGTATATTGAAAACCAATCTAGTAGAATTTCTTTATGTGCAGATGAAAATCCATACCTATAGATATTAGTTGTCATGTATACATGACCGGAATCAACCGAATCAATCATTTATACTCTAAAGCTTTCTCCGCAACCGCAACGGTCGCGTTCATTGGGATTGATAAATTCAAAGCCTTCGTTGAGGCCTTGTCGAACGTAATCTACAGTTAGTCCATTTAAGTAAACACTGCTTTTGGGATCTACAAATAATCGGCATCCCTGACACTCAATGCATTGATCATCAACGGTAGGACAATCTACGTATTCTAACACATAAGCAAGCCCGCTACAACCTGTGGTTCTTACTCCAAGTCGAATACCTTCGCCACGACCACGTTTTTCTATAACCTGTTTTACCTTGTTGGCGGCCCGTTCAGTTAGCGAGATCATGTTTTATTTTGTAATCTGCAACCGCTGCTTTGATGGCATCTTCTGCTAGGATTGAGCAGTGGATCTTGACTGGTGGAAGTGCAAGCTCTTGAGCAATCTCGCTATTCTTAATCTGTGCCGCGGCGTCAAGTGTTTTACCTTTAACCCATTCTGTGACCAACGAACTTGAAGCAATCGCAGACCCGCAACCATATGTCTTGAATCTCGCATCTGTGATGATACCATCTTTGACCTTTATTTGTAGTTTCATTACATCACCGCAAGCCGGCGCTCCTACCATACCTGTGCCTACGTCTGTGTCATCCTTAGAGAAGGAACCCACGTTACGTGGGTTCTCATAGTGGTCAATCAATTGAGCTGAATATGCCATTTATTGTACTACTTCTGTGTGTTTGTGTTTAATACTTTTTTTAAGAAGTTTAAACCAGATTTTTTTTGCTTTGACAAGATCATGACGAATTTCGGCACGATTAAGTTTTAAGATTAATTTACGTGTTTTCATTTAGTTTGGTACCAATACTATTTTCTTTGTGTTTGTTGCAGGATCAATCATTTCTTGCCAATGATACCCAACTGGAGGTTGCTGAACAACACTCACAGGTGGTTGAACAATAACCGGTTGTGGTTCAACATAAACAGTATTAGGGCGACTTAATTCGTATCCAATTACTCCACCAATCAGTGCAGGAGCAACCCACCCACCGCCGCTGTAATATCCACCGTGCCAGCCGCCTCGATAACAACAATGTGCTTGTGCACTTGCTGATCCCAATACAGCCAATAATGATAGTGCTAAAAATATTTTTTTCATGACATTCTCCTTGGTTATAATAATATAACGCCTTAGGCAAGTATTTAGTATACTGCCTTTAGACTAAAATGTCAAGATATTTTGATTATTTCATGCCTCGGCGCATGGCTTTTTTGGCATTTTGATCTACTATGTCTTGAGCTTGATCCACTGACATTGCAGCACTAGCAGGATCCTCGTTGCCCCGGAACCGAACCACACCAGAATTTGGATCCAGTGGTTCCAAAATATTACTCAATGGTTCTTGACTGATCAAATCACCCAAGTTTTGTGATGTAACATTGACACCCATACTTTTGGCTATGTCAATAAATGCATCTTGACTGATTTCTTTTTTGGCAGATTCATCACCCGCACGTCCACTCAAAAACATACTGATGGCTGCTAATTTTTTTGCGTTAGCAGCCACTGGATTTTCTTCAACCTCAAAGATTTTCATTATCTACGACCACGGCCTAATGCGGCACCTGCAGGTTTAACAGGAGGTTCCATGTCGTCAATATCTGGTAGTTCATCCGCTGGATTGATCTCAGGTTGTGGAGCTTCTCCAGCCATTCCAGCATCCATGCTGTCTTGACCAGGAACCATTGGCGCTTGCCCAGTGACTACACCCAATGCCTGTTCGAGTTGTTGTTTTGCACCTTGCAAGTTTTGTAGTAATCCGGCCAACGCAGCAGTTGCATCCGTATTGAATTGCATGGCTTGATCTACGCCAATTTGGTCTCGGATCTGTTGCATCAAGGCAGGTAAATCTTTGAACTGCATACTACTGACTTCTTCGCTCATCTTTTGAACCTGATCGACCATGTCTTGACTAGCCAATACAACTTGAGCTTGTTGAATTTCGCTTTCACGTAGGGTACGATACAAATTACGACGCAAACGATTTTCCATTTGTTGTTGTGGCATCATGGCCACAGAAGCTACCATTTGTTGTTCATCTGGATTGAGATTTTGTCCTGCAGCTGCTTTTTTCATTGCGGCTTGTTGTTTGGGGTCTTTGATTGATGCAATCTTTTTAGCGGCAGCAGCAGCCTGAGCACTGGCAACTGTGGGATTTACTGGAGGCATGCCAGATGCTGATTGTGCTTGGTTTTGATTTGCTCCTGCAGTGGATCCCATGGATACTGTGGGCGTTTCACGCAGTTTGCTTTTCAGGCCCTGTTCCATCATTACCAATTTTAAATAAGCTGGATTATTTTCACTATTGTGAAATTCAGGTTGGCGACGGTGTTCGGTGATCAATGATCTCACACGACCTAGCATGTGTCGAGCTTGAGAGCGTGTTAGTTGGTCAAAACCAACTCGGCCGCCGAAATAACTTTCCATTACTTTAGCGACTTGCTTTGTTTGTTGTGGCACGGCCAGTTCTTGCAGTTTCATTTAAGAATCCTCGTTGTTGTCTATATTTAGCCCAATTAACACATTTATTAAGTTCTATTTCTAGGGCTTTTTTGTATATAATTTTGGTTTCCAATTTGGTACCAATATCTTCTCTAAATTGAGCACGACGACTGTGATCTGCAATTGAGGATCTTACAAAAATATCGTTTTTTAATAGCTCGAGCTTGCGGTCAATGGCTTGTAGTTCTCGAGCTAGATTATAATTGCCAAATTTATCTGCTATACACCAGCTGGCTGCATTGCGAGTGGTAGAAAATTCACCCATGCGTTGTTCACCACAATATACTGTGTATCCTGGTTTCATGGATCGTATCTGATATCTACCAAACAATTCATAGTCGCCGTTGTCATTTTGCCATAGAATATTGTTTTCTAGTGCATGAAATTCTTTTAGAATAATACGTTCAAAATCTTGATCTTTTATCATTTAAAAACATAATGTGTTAGCAGATAACCCACAGTAGCAGTAAAGAATCCAATTACGCCTATGCCCCACCCTATCAGCTGATCTGTACGTTTGTCAGCCATTTTTTCAACCATGGCATGCACTTCCACTATCATGATTTTGAGACCAGAAAGCTTGTCTTCTAACACTGTTAGTTTTGTTTCCAAAGCATTATAACGCTCAGCGCAAAGTTCTACGTGCGCTTCCAAACTTTTCTTTTCAATGTCGGTGGTTTCCAGCATAATATTTTTCCCAGATCAATTATTTATGGCCACAGGGTCAAACCATATGTTTTGCTCTGACCCTGAAGTTATAATGATTGACGGTAACTCTCTTTGATTGTCTAGATCTATAATCATTGGTACGCCTTCGGAATCTAACCTTAACACCTGTGTGGGATCCAGTCTGTCCCCAAACACACCTTCAGTTTCTGTAGCAAATTCAAATTGCCACGACTGATTTACGCATACAGGATATGTAAGATCAAACAACTGAGTACGCATGGACAAGATCTGTGTGATGGTCTCCCAATTTCTCTGTTGATTTCTTGCTCGATTCCAGGCCACAGTGTCTGTAATCCAGGATCCTGTGCGATCCTGGAAAGGTATTCGTGCTGATTTTGCATGTCCTGTGACACCTGTGGCGGTGATATCAAAAAGTGTTCTACAGATAAATCGCATTAAAATTGCGATCAACTTTTACCGAGCTGATAGATAACTTTTGCTTGTTCCAGCACATCTTGTAAAGCAGGATTTGTTTTGGCAGCTCTGCGTATTTGTCCCCAGAGCTGATCTTCTTTTAATTGTGCGTGTATGTCTATGGCTCTAGGACTTTGGCTATGCAACTGTCGTTGAGCAGAACCATGCTCTCTGACATAGACTGTTTCGCCACCATCTGGTGATTCGTATATAACCGCTTCAGTGATTTTGTTGACCATCATAATATGTGTATTTAACGTCAACAAAAAACCCCAGGTTTTATTCTGGGGTTGTTTTAAATCAGTTAGTTATTACTGAGTTGTGAATGATGCTGTAGCAGAAACGTTACCAGTTGAAATACCGATATTCAATCCACCTGTTGCATTGGCTTGCTGAGCTGCAGCAACCAAAGTTGTTGTAGTGTATGCTCCTGTGGGGAACAATGCAATGTTCAACACTTGTGGATTACCAGGGCTAACTTGATACATAGCAACTGTGCTGGTTTGTTGGATAGCTTGCAACACGTTGGAAACATAGCCATAAGCATTTCCTGCACCTGCTACGCCCAATGAACTGTTGGCAGTCAATGAGAAAAAGTCAAGTTTGGGGCCTTGAAAATTGGTTACGCTTGCGTTAGCAAGATTTGCGCCTTGTGCAACTGAACCGTTTAGTACGTCTGTTGCAAATACTGGTTGTACACCACCTGATACTGGGACAATATATGCCATTTGAAAATCTCCTTAATATGTAGGCTCTCGCCTTACTTTTATTTATCTTTTGGAGATAAAATTAAGGGTCAGGCAATCAGTTCAGGATTGTTTAGTGCACGATTGCCAGCTGAGAATCCAAATCTATTGACCAGTTTTGCGCGGCCTGCAGGAGTTGCTAGTACCCATCCTTCTTGCCCTGGCTGTTGGCGATCCAGTTGTTGTAGCAAATCGCTTTTGAGATCATGCAGGCCTAAAAATGCAGTAAAGGCTGCACTGACACCGTCCATGTTGCTTCTTGGACTCTGCAAATATTCTACTATGTTGTTGAATTTTCTAGGTGTCACATTGGCCTTTAACCAGTCGCCAAATCCAGGCAACAAATTGTTGAAGTTTGTGGTGATTCTTGAATTGATATAACGTTTGCACAGTGCTGGTAGATCAGTTATGCCATGACTGCGAAGATCTATTGGGCTAAACAATTGATCAATTGCTGGGCCTTTTTCTTTCAATAACTGCTTGAGTTCTGCAACCAACTTAGCATTGGGTTTTACGTTTTGTATTTCTTTTACATTAGGAGTTATCAGCAACAGTCCAGGTACCGGGCGTAGTTTGACATCTCCCAAGGGCTCTGCAGGACTTGTTGGGTCAGCAATCTTGGTGTGTATAGCCACACCCACTTCACTGTTACCAATTTGTTGTCCAAGATTGCTGTTTGCAGGAATTTTATATTCAATGAAGTTGGGCCTGAACACATATGCGCCTGCTATTTCTGGTGGAGTTTGTGTGTACAACAAATCGCCTTGGATGTATCCTCGGAAGTTAGCTGGTACTGCGGCACTCAACAAGGGCCACAGTTTCACATAGATAGCAATTAGATCGCCACGTTCTCCACCACGCTGATTCATGATTTTGGCAATTTGTTCTGGGCTGGTGGCCAGGCCATCGTAACCTTTGGCCAGGAATCCAGACTTGTCTGTGAGCACAAACTCTCCAGTGGGTTTGCGTCCAAATATGATAGCAGGTTTGCCATCCCATTTTACAGTGGTAGTGCTGGCAGTATCTGCAGCTGCATCTGCTATGATTTGCAGTGCTTCTCGTATGCCGCGACTGCCTTTTTCAAACACCAGGTCTTCAAGATGTTCAATACGTACATCTTTGGCAGATTCTACTAGAGGTCTCATGCCTTGATTTACAATACGATCTCTTAATCTTGCCAAGAAGTTTGTGTCTGATTCACCACGAGTTTCAAAAAATGGTACACCTTGATTGGCAAAATGTTCTCGGGCATCTGCTAGTTTGGCATCACGTTTGGGATCGTTAGCTAATGCTTGTATGATTGTTTCCACACTGTACAAATCATCTCGGGTAGCAGATTTGTTCAACAACAGTTTGGCCACTTTGTCAGGATCATCTGTGATCACTTGATT
>Ga0208741_10000099_pt1 | contig 46642 bp, 38 predicted proteins | sample CryBogCBE03Jun09_FD_184576 | JGI IMG/M metagenome (GOLD analysis project Ga0208741, IMG submission 184576) | Freshwater microbial communities from Crystal Bog, Wisconsin, USA - CBE03Jun09 (SPAdes) | ecosystem: Environmental > Aquatic > Freshwater > Lake | place: Crystal Bog, Wisconsin, USA...
GTAACTACTGGTGCAACTGCTGTTGGAACAGCAGCGGCATGTTTAGCAGCACGAGCAGCAGCATCTAAAGCAGCATCTACTAGATCTTCTGCTTCTCTCTTGGCCTTTTCGGCAGCAGCCTCAGCAGCAGCTTGAGCCTTGGCAGCCAAGTCAGCTACCTTTTGTTTTTCAGCTAGTAGTTTTGCCTCTAAACTAGCAATCGCATCTTCACTAGCATCTACTAATTTTTGACTGTCTAAAAATATTTCTTTTAGTTTACTTGCAGCCAACTCTTCGATTTTTGTAAAAAATCCCATAGCAATCTCCTTTTATTTTATGCTATCTTGTATTTCTTTTTGTTTATTATACCATTCAACCCATGTATCTACTTTGACTTTGCATTCATAATAAGTGCTGTAGTTATCTACAATTATTGGTAAAACTTCACTTAATTTTTCAGTCGCAGTATCTACAGTTTTTAAATCAGGACATGCAGTTAACAAATCTTGTGGAACCTCTGGAAATGATGTAAGTACCGCAGTCTTTTGAGCAGCACACCCTGATAAAATTAATAAACTAATGATTAATAATTTTTTCATTTTGTATTCTTTACAGGATTAGTTGCAGCTTCATTTAAAATTTTACTAGCAGTCTTGTCAAATTTACAGTCTGCATCTAATTTAGTAGCTGATTGATTGATTTGATTTTTATATACTATTTGTACATCGTGAATTACTTTAGTTTTTTGTGCCTGTGCTTGAGATAGTAGAGCGTTTGCATCCTTGCTTTTTTGATCAGCAATAGCAACTTTTTGCTCCATTTCTTTAATTTGTGTCTGATAAATGCTAACAACTCCAGCACCGCCGTACATGAATATGCCCATTACTATAACTATTCCGGCTACGGGTCTAATAAAAATGCTATAAGGTTTTATTTGTGGGAAATGTCCAAGTATACCTGCTAGGAAATATACTCCTAAACCTGCACCAGCAACCGCCGGCCAAATCCAAGTAGGTAAATCTCCAAGCACATACTGTACTATCCAATTGAACATATTAGCCCATTAACACTTGATGTGCATTTTGTGTATGTTGTTGGCGTTCTTCTAAGCCTAATGTTCCGCCGTTAACTTTTTTAGTAATGCCTAGTACATCACCGTTATCAGCTAGAGCATTAAGATTGTTATTTTCCCAGAACCAACAGGCACTTTGTACAGCACCTTCAAATGTTCCTAAAAATTCTGGAACTTGTTCTACCGGAGTGTCAATACTTTCAGCAAAAGCTGCATAGTTAGCTTTGCCTGTAATTTGAATTAGGCCACGTCCGCAATAGTTCCATCCATCACCACTTGCTTCATCGCCATTGCCCATTCGACCTGCGTAGGCTCTGTTGGCAATTTTTTCTGGTTGATGTGCATATTGATTAGCAACATCCATATTAGGAAAGTGACTAGGCCAAATTTTAACTAGTGTCTCTGGACGATAGTTTAAGTTTTCAACGAGTGCTTTATATCCTGCTGACTCAACCATTGTTTGACCTAAGAAGCAAGCTACACGTTCTGGTGTATTAATATCGTAGTCAGGTAAAATCTTACACAATGCTTCATACCAGTGTTCACTGTATGGATTGTTTTGTAATATTGCTGTACACTTATCTTGTGTAAAATCAAATGTAAATCCGTCTGCCATTATTATTTCCTTTCTAGTGCAACGGCCCAGCCGTTATTTTCAAATACGAATATATTGCCAAGTTTATTAATGTTGTAGTTACCAATAACTTTGGTTAAAAACATAACTTCGGCCATATCTTTGTTTTCTAAGAATATAGGACCCTTGATACTGCCATATACTTCTTGTTTGCTACCACTATTTACTATTTCAAATGTTACAGGTCCGCTGAAAGTGCGTTGAAATGTAATACTTTCATCTAACACTGAAAGGTTATCTGCATAACTGTTGCTAAAGAAATTAGTAAAGTTATCCATCAATCTTCTTTCAGTGGCTATTTTATAAGAATTTTTGTCCTTAGGCACTGCTGCCTCTAGATTTTCTAATGTTGCTGATTGACTTTTAAAACTTTTAAAATAACGGAATCGTAATTCTTCTAATCCAGTCAATTGCTTTACGCCTTCAACAATGTCACTTATGTGTTCTCCGATATGACGATCACGTTCTATTTCTACGTACACGCGATATGAACTATCATCAGTTTCGCCGGCGGTGACATCTGCATCAAGCACAAAGTTGTAACCCATCTCGATAAAATTTTCTAAATCTTTAGCAGCTTCTTGGGTATCCACGCTAAAACTTAGTACAACAATATCAGTATCATCGCCAATTTTACTTTTAAAACTGTCGATTTCGAAAACCTTTTTAACTAAATTTTTTAAATCGTTTGCTTTTAAACTCATGCTGGAATCCCACCTGGTGCTGATGCTGTTTCAGGAGCACCGCCTACTGGAGCTGCCCCGCCTGGCGGCATTCCTCCTGCCATTGGTGGAGGAGTAATAGGAGCACCGACTGGTGCTGTGCTCTCAGTTGGCTTAATATCGTCCTGATAATTTTCTTTCATTTTTGACATGTAACCTTTAAACACGTCAAATGCCACTTTCTTTGGCATCTGGATTTCTACAATCCAGATAGGATGATGATCTAATTTGCCTTTTTTAGTATTAGGACGAATGTCGTCTGGAGTACGTATTTTTCTAGGTTCTATTAAATGACTTTTTTGATATAGTACTTTACATCCCAGTTCAGTTAAACGCTTTGCACCTACAGGATCAGGCATTTTATCACGAGGCCACATAAACCCTACAGTAATCCAGTGTCTTTCAACTTTCGGTCCGTATGCTAACTCACCATCGATCCAGTTTTTATATACATACAAATCTAGCTCGTCAACAACCCGCTCGAAATCCTTTAATACAGCAAGTGCAGAGTTATTTTCGTATAAATCTTGTATGTTTTTAATTACATCTAAAATATCGTGGTGCATGAATGATTCCTAGGAAGTTCTACACTTATTTAGCTGGTTTTAAACGATAACTGATTACTTTATTATTTTTGTAGATCGTTAAATAATTGTGTAGGACCTCTGTAGTAATCAAAGGCGGTCACTACAAGTCCTGCTTTTTTAACTAAAGTAGGAGCAACTTTAATGAGTAAAAGAGTGAAAAAACGCTTTACATCAGAAGTTAACATAATTGATTTTCAACCATACCTTCCTCAAAAGAAGCAGCGTGTAAGTCTCTATCCACGCAGTGCCAATCAAGAAATATATCTACGTAAATTGCAGGACGATGCTAAAAGCATAGTTTTTGCTGTTGGTCCAGCAGGCACGGGTAAAACCATGCTAGCGGTACAGGTAGGTATTAAATTGTTTCAGGAAGGCAAGGTTGATAAAATCGTTGTGACAAGACCCGCCGTCTCTGTAGACGAAGATTTAGGATTTTTACCAGGTACGCTAAATGAAAAAATGGCACCATGGACTCGTCCTATATTTGATGTCTTTGGAGAGTATTACCAACAAAAAGATATAGCTAAAATGCTAGAGGAAGGTGTTATCGAAATAAGCCCACTTGCGTATATGCGTGGACGCACATTTAAGAACGCATACATTGTTGCAGACGAATGCCAAAATACAACAGTAAATCAAATGAAGATGCTACTGACCCGTTTAGGAGAAGGGTCTAAGATGGTAGTGACAGGAGATTTAGCCCAGGCAGATCGATTAAACGACAATGGACTAATTGATTTTTGCAATTTAATTGCCAACAAGAGCCAGCTCAAACATATAGATATTGTACAGTTTGAAGCACAAGACATCGAACGCCATAATGCCGTGAAGGAGGTGCTTGCGGTTTATGGAGACTAATAGGATGTAACGAAAAAGGGCTCTTGGAGCCCTTTTTTTATTTTAAGTATTGTAGATTTATCAAAGTAGCAGCCAGATTAATTTCAGGATCACTAACTAACGTGTGATCTACGAGACCCTGTTTAATCTTTAGGATAGCTTTATCCTGCATATACTCATCACCAAAGATAGCTACGTTATCATACAGCCATCGGTATATTTCTTCCATTTCTTCTGGACGAGCTTGACTACAAACTAGTTTTCTTGCTTCGCTGATCTTGCCAGCCTTAAACAATTCTACCATTTGTATTTTGTAGTCAGCTTCGCCTGTATCTCCACTTTCTGGACTGTGCAATTTCCCATCCATGTTATTCATCTGTACAGTATTGATACACTTACGCAAGTCTGGATAAGTTGCCTTAACAAATGTGTCTAAGGTATCTAAATCAAATTCGATATTTTCTTCTACTAGGATAGTAGCAACACGAGCAGTAAACTCTGTAATGTCGACCCTTTCAATATGGAATCCTTGACATCTACTATGTAGGGCAGGAATAATACGATTAGGATAGTTGCAAGTAAGAATAAAACGTGCAGTAGTGTGATACTCCTCCATAACTCCACGCAATGCCGCTTGAGCATTTGGAGACAAATAATCTGCTTCATCTAGTAATACCACCTTAAAGTCGCCGAAAGGTATCATTTGGACAAAGTTTACAATCTTATCTCGAACGTCCTCTACGGAGTTTGTGCGCGATGCGTTAATTTCTAATATATCTAAATCATTAACGTCTAATTCATTAAACAGGATCTTTGCCAAGGTAGTTTTACCAATACCGGCATTACCGCTGAACAATAAATGCGGAATACTACCTTGTTTAATCCAGCCTTGGACTTGTTCTTTTTGATGTTCATCTCTAAAAACGTAACCGTCAATTTTACTAGGACGGTATTTTTCTACCCATAATTCTTTCATTCATATGCCTTTATATCGAGTTCATAGCTATAATATTGTGTCCCACTAGGATCGGTCTTTACTAACCATCCTCTACCCTCTGGTCCGCCTTCAAATATGCCACTAGGAGTGCCAGTCTTGTTGTTATATTCACTGCCATCCTGCTGAGTAGCACTATCGACCACTGCTATTGTATAGCCTGCTTGTCTACTATAGGTTTGGATGTGGATGTCACTCCAAGTATAAAAATAATCCGGATCATGCGGAATCCTAGGTGCGTATGCGGCTAAGAAACACAGTTGTACTTTTTGCTCCGCCATCAATCCTGCTAACTTCCCTGCATCACCAGGACGTTGATATCCGCACACCCAAAGATCATTACAAATTAGTCCAGCGCAAACAATACCTTTATATACAAAAGTTTTTAACTCTTCACCGGGATAGTATGGTTCATCCTTGGTCAACATCATTTTATTATGTGTGTGAACTAGTTCTCCATCTACATAAAATTTAAGTTGATTATACCAAGCCGGCCCAGTTTTACACATGCCACCGCCACTTGTGCCGATGGCGATATCTACACCCTTTTCTTTAGCGTACTTAACAACGCTACCTAATTCTCTGGCCAATGTAATTACATCTGGATCGGTCGGTGCTAGAGCTGCCCAGACGTATCCTGATAAGGAGCATTCTGGAGTTAACAGCATATCAACACCTTGGCTAGCAGCCCAATCGATCGCTTTTTTAATTTCGTCTGCGTTCTTTTTAATGTCTCGCGTTACTGGAATTTGACAACCACCTATTTTCATTCTGACTCCTTTTGCATATTATATAGGAAAAAGTATAGAAGAACAACCACAGTGTTGCTCAAAAACTCGGACTTGCAAACGTACTAGGATCAACAGTAGCATGTTGTACTGTACTATGGGCACCGTAGATAACTTGATTTGGAGCTTCTTTGCTTACTCCTAAAATCGCTGTTGGATCTGCACGTCGAATAATGATTTCTTCGCCTGTATCAGGATCTTCGTAGGTAAATCCACGACTCCATCTACCGTGTTCTAACAAGATCCATTCGCCAACTTCGACGTCTTTTTGTTCAGCACCGATCGCCCAAACACGTCCCCATCGACTCTTAACACCTTCTGCTTTGCCGTTATCACTGGGCAGAACTATACCACTTGCAGTTTTTTGTTCATCAAAATTCATATCTGTAATAATAATATTATCACGGATTGGACGTAATGTACCTTTTATTTTCATATCGTATCCTTATAAATTAAATCATTTCCTACTATCAAGCAATCAATGCTTGATCTATCAAATAATTCTACTGCATCATCGGGTGAAAATGCGATAGGTTTGCCATTAACATTTAAGCTGGTATTCAATAGTACCGGGCATCCGGTTAAATTATAAAAAGCCAGCAATAGTTTTCTAAAAATTGGATTTTCATCCTTAACTGATTGTACTCTTGATGTTCCATCAACGTGAGTTATCGCTGATAGCTTTTGATCTTTTACCTTGCAAGTATACAGCATATATGGGTCAGACACAATATTATCGAAGTATTGATTACTGTATTCATCAAGTACGCTGGCACCAAATGGTCTAAACATTTCTCGCTGTTTAATTAGATTAATTTTTTCCTTAGCATTATCAATCATAGGATTTACCAAGATACTTCTATTACCTAATGCACGTGGACCAACTTCGCCGTGACCTTGATACCAAGCAACGATTTTACCTTCAGCTAATAACTCAGCAGCCTTATTAATTATATTTTCATTGGGTTCTTCTGCGCCGATATCGGTTTGGATATATGGAAAATTATCTAGCATAAATTTTGGAAGATTATGTTTTCGACGCAACCACTCAAGCCCGCCTAAACTCAAACCTTCGTCGGCACTGTGCGGGGGTATAATTAAATTTGGAAAGTATTCTTTTAGTACAGTATTCCAAACAATATTTTGTGCAACGCCGCCTGTGTAAAAAATTACATCACTAGGATCAGCAAACTTTTTAAAAAAGTCAACTAGCACTTGTCCTGTATAATAATGTACAGTGGCTAACCAGTCTAAAAATTTTAAATGTCCTATACTGCCTTTTTGATTAAACCAATGACCAAAATTATAAATTTCATTGACTGAATACATATCAAACTGTTGTAAAAAAGATAAAAATTCAGCGTCCACAGTGCCGTATGACTGTAGGGACATTAGCTTTCCTGCAATGTCAAGGCCGTGAGTATTTTTAAGACCTGCCGCATCACCCAACCCGCTAAGTAAAAATCCAATTGAACCGTGCAGTTTAGTATCGCCATGCTCAACTAATTGATTATTTTTAATTATAGACCAGGGATTGTCTGTACCTAAATCGCCACACCCGTCGATGACAACGTGTATATCAGGATCTTGATCTAGCATCATCCAATGACTAAGCGTATGTGCATAGTGATGATCTAATCTCCAAACTGGGCATGGTGCAGGAAACAGATCATACTCTACAGCTGGAAAAAAGTTTTTAGGTTCGTTGGGTAAGTTGTGTTTTAATGGTTCAAAGACAACGGCAATATCATCAATATCTCGGTAGTCTAAATCCCATATCCGTTTGACAACATCTCGCCATTCCCATAGATTATCAAAACTATGATGCTTGACTTGATATTCTCTTTCAGATTTGTAATAATATACATTATTACCGTCAAAGTAAGACATGTTGCTGTCGTGAGCACATAGTCTTATTGACAGTAATTTCATTCATTACCCTCAGGGTCCATCTCGGTTACGTCTTTGGTGCTAGCATCTACAGTCGTAGGCGCAGTAGGTGCAACTGGTTCTTCAGGACGTATATTAATTTGATTAGGGATAATTGGCCCACTGTTTTGAGCAAGAATTTCTTCACGCTTCATAATGATCTTGCCATCGGGTCCTAATTTATCACCTCGAGCATTAACTCTAGCATTACCTACAGCTACAGTCATTTCGTTTTGGTTGATCAATTTACCCATATCTATTTCAGCACCTCTTGCAGTGCGATAAATTTGTTTTGGTTGTTCTTTCATTGCCATGTTAATCTCCTGGATTATGTATGTACTTATCTTAAGAATTCACGCCAGTCCAAATTATATTTCATACTATCGATACTATGGACGCCTATCAAATATAACACATAACTGGCCACACTTGATCCACGACCTACTCCCCAAAGTATATTCTTTTCTTCTAAAGTATCTACCAAATATTTCAAATAGTATAATAGATCCATCATTCCGTGTTTGATAAATGCTTCTAGTTCTTCACTTACTCTGTTGGCTTGTTCATCAGTGGTACATTTAGCATAAAGCATTTCTACTAAATTTGGACAATAGTCTTTGGGCATGAACCAGTCTTTTTGCATAGCGTGATCATAATCTGCTATACTAAATGAGTCATCTAACTCTATTGGGGTTAGTAAATGTGTATGTGACAGTGTGCTGAGTTTTTCAATTTCTGGACTAGGATCTACAGTAGCCCGTTTGAGAATATCAGTGTGCCCTTGATAAAGAGCACGAAAGATATCTTGTTCGTTGTATATGGGATTACTAAAACGGTCTAGGCGCATAGCCCTTATTTTAACTTACATTGATAAGTTTGTCAAGACCTTTATCTCGATTATTCATCATTTTGGACATGGCAGCCTGGCGGCGTTTACCCAATTCCTCTCTATAGGAGTCGAGTAGCATGACGATTTGATTTTTAACATCTGGATTCTGAACCATGAAATACTTATTGCTTAGTTCAGCAATTTTGGCATCCAGTTCAGCATCCTTAAGATTGCTAAAATCAGATACTAATGGGTGCATTATTAATATTCGCCTAGATAACGTAGGTGTATTGTTGTTCCAGCGTCATAACTAAATGCTTCGACAATTTTTACATTAGTAGCAGTACCACTAGTTAAGGTAACAGTTCCGGGATTAAAAGATGCAGTAACACCGCCGACTGTACCAGGGGCACTGACAGTAACAGTGGGTGCAGTTGAGGTATAACCATCTCCTACATTGGTAATGCGTATTGGACCAATACCGCAATTGATTAGTAGTCTTGCACCTGATCCAACACCTGTTAGTGCAGTAAAGCTAGATACACCTGTAATAGGTACGCTTAATGGCCCACCGCTGATTACTGTAGTACCAGTAATTGCACCACCGCTGGCTGTAACACTAAGTTGAACATTAGTATTTGAATTCAGTGCTATAATATCACCTGTGACAAATCCAGTACCGGCATTAGCATTAGATGGTTGACTGACAAAGTTCATTGAACCGGATGATACTGTATTAGGAGCCAATAGTTGTCCACCTGTGAGGACTGTGCTTACTGTAATATTATTTCCTGAAATACTTTGGATATAATAGGTAGTACTAGTACCAATATTGTTGCCAGACATTGCTCCTGTTGGAGTATTAAATGTTATAGAATAACCTACACTTAATCCTACAACAGAGCTTAATGTGATCAAATCGCCTGTGGCATTTGTAGCTGTTACTGTACCGGTAACTGTGCCAAGACTGGCACTGACAACCTTATAAGTTGGTCTAGCAGTAGGAGTTACACCTCCTGTTAGGGATGGACTAGTGAAACTTACAGTTGCTACTCCGGTATATCCGCTGCCAGCAACATCTGGAATGATAACTGGACCACTAACTAGCCCTGAACTGTCTGTAGTTGTTGCTAGACTTTCCCCACCAAGATTGAATCCATATGATCCTGTTGAAGGGTTGATTGGAAAATTAGCATCATAGCGTAGTGTGCTTGATTCTGCACCGAAGATAGGATAGTATACACCGCTGGTGTCGCTACCGAATATTAGTAGTATACTGCTATAGGTATGACTTGTAGTAGGCCAATCAGTAAAATTAAACTGTACACTGCTTGACAGGGTAAATTGCTGTACAGATCCGTTGTTTAAACTGATATTTTGTGTAGTATTAACTCCACTAACTGCATAATAGGTTTTACCCAATTTGTTAGTTAAGCCGTTAAACAGAGTACTGCCATTAAGATTATTAGTCTGTGGAACTAGACCAGTGGCCAAATCAGAGCTTAAAATTGCACTGCGCTGAAGTTGAGTAATTTCATTTTCAGCTGTGGTAAAATTAGTCTGTATAGCCGCAAAATTATCACGAAATCCTTGGCTAGAATTATCGACACCTGCTACTGGGTAAGTTGCTATAATAGTTGATGGGTTTATTGCACTTGTCATACGGTTATCCTGTCATTTTTAAATACTAGGTATTTATCGCTTTGCAGTACGTGATTATTAGAATCTAGTACAGCACTTATTGTAAATCTATCTACTTCATAATCTAAAGATTTAAAATCAAATCCACTTTGCTCAATAGCAGCTATGATTTTATCAGCAGTTCCCGGCTTGCAAAAACATATAGGAACTGCTAGTGTGTAACCTAATTCTTGTTTACTGCCGGTTTGTATAGTACGCATCCATAGCGGAAGATAGTTTCTTTCAGATAAAACTGACTGTCCGCTAGGAGATTGTGTTTGACTAATTCTAATTTGCCAATTGCTTATGCTGTTTGGATAATAGGTATTAGTATTAGGAGTGCTTATATTGTAACCAGTGCTGTCTATTGTTATATTGTAATCGGGTCTAATCGCAGTTGGATAATCTGTAGATATATCAGAACCTGGTTCCCAAATATTATTAGCGTCATCTACAGTAATTGTTTCCGATTCATTATATTTTGATTTAATAGATAGCGGAAGATGTTTTCCGTTAGTTTCTAGAGGATCAATCATTTGTAGATATATTACTTCATATACTGTTGTGCCGCCAATGGTGTCCGATGCTGTTGCTTTTTTAATTGAACTAAATTGAAATCTTTTACGTTTAGTGTTTAAACCGATTGCTCCAACATAGGCAGCGGCGACTTCAGTTTGAATTCCTGCATATACTAGCATTGATAAACTACTTTGTACACCAAAGTTAGAATCACTAGGTCTATAAATGCTACTAGAATTAAAAATAGAAGAATCATTGATAAAATTCTGCCATAAGATTCTTTGATTAGGATTTAGGAATGGTCTAGTTGTTACATTACTGTAAGTTACTGTATTAGGTGCGCTTATGGTTAGGGTAAATTGTTTAGCCACTGCACTGTATCCATAGGTGTCGCTAGCTCTGACACTAAAGGTATACACTCTATCTATACTAGAAGTATTATGATCAAAGGTAGTATTTCCTGAATCAAACAAGGTCAATCCATGCTGACCACTGTTAAGATTATAAAATTGATTAGGAGTTCCAACAAGTTCACCATCTCTAGTTAAGGTAATGCCTGTAGGAAGTGATCCACTAGCCAGCGTATAAACAATTGGTGCATTAGGAACAGTAGTACTAGCACTAATATTGAGAGTACAAATATAGTTTGCAGGTATAGTGCCTAGGTTACTAGGACTGTTCCACGTGATCTGACTGGTAACACTTCCTAGTATAATAATATTAAATGTTCTATAGGAATTTATTTCATCTAGAGCAGAATCTCCAAATCTTACCGCAGCAATAGTAAATGTATACTGTGTTGTGATCTGTGGTTGGTAAGGAACACGACCATATAATTCTCCAGTGTTGATATCAAAAGCGGTTCCGGGAGGTAGTTGGCTTAAGGTACCTAGATACAATATTGTTAAATCTGGAATAGTAATCAACAGTGGTGTATTGATTGTTAATCTGTAGTGCTGGTTACCTAAAGTTTGTACAGCAGTTATTTTATACAACTGTTCAGTAGCACCATTGACATAATTGTCTAAAGTAAAATATTGTCCTATTTGTGGAATAGCTGTGGCATTAACAATCGTTACTGTGGTATTTCCAATATTGTTATCGGTTAAGGTGCCCATAGCTACTGAATATATTTCAGTATTAGTAGCTTCTACTCTAAATATTACATTAGTGCGATCGTACAAGGCAATCGGTACTGTAATATAATTGTTGGCACGCCATATTCCTAAATTAGGATTAGTTAACCAAACTGGAGTTCTTAAATACGTAGAGTCTGCTGTGAAATTTCCAGCAAATCCATCTAAGCTGGTACTGTCCGCACGGAACTCATCAGTGCCAACAACAAATATTTTAAATATGCGTTGTGCATAGTTTATTCCATCAGTGACAGTTACTTTAAATTGATAATTGGCATTAAGAGACTTTGGAGCCACCGCAGGTCGATTATAGCCATAATCGACATCATCATATTGATAACTGTCAAAACCGTCAGTGGATATAGGATTACCCCAATCATAAGCTACCTGATCAAACAGTCCAGTATCGTAGTCACCGTTGCCTGCACTAGGAGTAATAATTAATGATGGTATGATTAAACCACTAATCAAGCCAGATTCACTTAGAGTCAATCCAGGAGGCAAATTGCCATCCCCGGATAAAATAGTATATTTTAAATTAGCACCTAACGCGGTGTTTAAATCGACAGCTTGTATTTGATATTCAACATAACTATTATCAAGTGCGTATAATTGTTGATGTACACCTACCGCTAAGTCCCCAACTGGTGTGGTAAATTCAGGACCGTTATTTCCTGAGATAAACATGGTAAATGTTCTATCAGCAATTTGCGATCCAAGGCTTGCTCTAATACAAAATGTATATTCAGTAGTTTGAGAAACTACAGAAGGTGCACCTAAGATATGATTACCACTAATATAAAGTCCTACAGGTAATGCACCTGAAATTACTTGATATGTAACTCCAGCATCATTAGCGGTTGGTAGTGGTAATCCAAGCGGAGTGTATAATTGATAAAAATCAACTTGCTCTTGGAACGTTCCGAGATTGTACCCGGATGGTTGAGTCCAAACTGTTAACATATTAGGTCAAGGCCTTATGCCCCAGTACGTGTTCGTACAACAAAGAAACTGTGAACGCCGGCTTCAGTGGCTGTAAATGTATACCCGCCAATGCCACCAGTTGATGACATTGTACCTGTATTTGTTACTTTTGATGATCCAACGGCTCTAGGTGCGCCTCCTCCGCCACACAGATACTGTGTTACTGTACCTGAATTATAACAGTTAACCAACACGCTACCTGAGAAATTAGCAAATGCTACAGTGTCGCCTATACCTAGTGTTACTTGAGCACTATTTGAACTAACATCGAATTGATATCCGCCGGGTGCAACTTCACTTTCGATAGTGCTATTAACAGTTAATACGCCACCGATTAATCCAGTGCCGGTAACTGCAATATAACCTGCTGCTGAAATGTTAGTGGCTGCTACCGTACCAGTAAGTGTTGGGCTATTGCTGTATACTACATAACCTGAACCAGTTTCATCTGACAGCACTGATGCTAGTGCAGAGCTCGTAGTTGATCTAAATTGATCAAGGCCTAAGGCAGAGGTCGCCAATGTTCCGGTATTAGGTAGTGTAACAGTAGTAGCAGCAGTAGTATTAATCGTTACAGGATTAGCACCAGTGATAAAGATATTTCCGGCTATAGTAACTCCCAAGCCAGATGGTGCCTTAATAGTGTTATTATTATTAACTATAGCCCCAAACTCAAGACTATTTGTGTAAGGTTGATTAAATGTTCCAAGGTCTACACGGTACCCATTGGTATACGTTGTTCCACCAGTAGGCGCAACTAAACTACCAAAATCTAAAGGAAGATTGTTAGTGGCAACTAAAGTTGATAAAGTTGAATCAACTGTAGGCACACTGCGATGATACACGGTTGTCTCAACATCGCCTGTACCTGTAATGTTATGTCCATTTAAAGATAAATCAGCACCCAGTGTTGGAGCAGAATCGTGTTGTAAGATAGTTACTGATTCTAAATTTACAGTATTTGCAGTGTTGGTAATAGTTACTGTATTACCGGTACTTGTTAGACTCTTAAGATCGATTATGTTCCCAGATCGTGTGGAAAAGATACCAGTACCTGAGCCAACATTTGCAGCATTTGTTACAGCACCATCATTGATAATTTGTCCAAAACTGTTGTTAACTCTAGTAAACGCGGTGCGTAAATCGTCGCCGGTACCGTCGTTAGGGTATTGTCCTAACTGTACTGGTAGTGTTAATGTTGTCATAATCCGCTCTCTCTTTTATATTTACCGTTATACTAATCGAACAAAAACTTGCCCGCTAGGTTGATAGTAGGGCTGCCCTATGGCTATACCGTGTGATGCAGCTATAGTGTCCCCCGCATATGGTCCAGGTATACTAGGATAACTAGGCATTGCTCCATATGTAACTTCGTTACTTGTGGTATTGTAAAATAATATGTTATTTGGAGTAGCATCTGTTCTAATTGGCGCCACATAGAAACTATTGTTCTGAGAATTAACTATACTCAGCGCACTGCCAGTGGCATTGAGTACAATAACTCCATTAGCAGATTTAGTAGATCCACTTTGACCTGCACCATGCCCAATGAAAATAGCTTCATTACCGCTGTAATTTTGTCCGGCACTATGACCGATAGAAATAATCTCGTTTCCAACACCGCTGGTACTTTGGCCGATAAGAACAACATTATTTCCAGTAGTGTTTCCACCTGCACTGGTACCTAAAACAATTGAATTAATTGCAGATCCAGCTGAAGCATTCTGTCCAATTTCTAAATTGGTTGGTCCACTAGCACCATTGGTATTTGTAACCGGCCAAGAAGCTGTAGATGCTGTCCAGCTTAGTGTTCCACTGCCATTAGTAGTTAAGTATTTGCCACTGTTGCCAGTTTGACTTGGAAAAGCAGTACCAGTATAGGCAGTGTATTGTACGCTAGCATCTGGGAATGTTAAACTACCATTACTGTTAAACGACCAAGAATGTGCATTAGTTAATAAGGTAATATTGCTATTATCAGAAACAGTTATCTGATCGTTAGTAAACGTAAAATGACCTATACTTGGAATTGAAGGTTTATTTTTGATATAACTTAATTGAGTGTTATCAGTAATGTTCCAATCACTTTGCACCGGAGTAATAATGGTTGGCTTGTTTAGGATTGCTGAAACTCCGCTGGTTGCAGTCCAGTTGGCATTTACCTGAGGCGCAGTGCTGATTACACCGCTATTAACTTGGATTGTAGTTCCATCAACAATGACACCGCCTAGCGTTGATGTAGTAGCTTGGGGTAGCGTATACCCCTGAGTATTATTGATCCAATTTAATGTGCCACTTCCGTTATTATATAGATAACCTGTACTGTTTGAGGGCAAACTTCCACTGCCACCACTACCGGCATATATTGACCAGTTATTACTAGAATCAAATGCTACACGACGCCATATAGGTGCATTATTGCCAACAAAACTACTACTACAATAGTAATAGTAATTAAAATCAGCTGACCATTGACCTTCAATATCGCCAATAGCACCCTGCGGGCTTGTTGGGGGGGTGTTTTTATAATCTGATAATGGTGGACTAGCATCTACCCAATTATGATTATACCAGGTGTAGACTCTACCGCTTACTTCATCGTACCATAGTGTATCTGCATTTGGACTAGAGGGCGGTGTTGCACTTTGGGTGTAACTTACTGTTGGCGCCCAACTTAATGTAGTTCCGTCAGTTGTTAGGAATAATCCCTGGCTACCAGTGGGGTTTGGCAAGTACGAACTTAGGTTAGCATATAGTTCGGTAAAGTTTGCATTTACCTTGCTAAATGCCGTACGTAGCGGATCACCGCTTTTATCGTTTGGTGATTGCCCGATGTTGATTGTTTGTTTTGTCATTAATTTCTCCCTACTGCAACTTCAATTATACCAGCTTCACCGTAGTCTTTATCTTCTAAAGCCTTTCCAATAATACTACCTAGTGTTGGATTTAATGCTTTAACAGCATATCCTGGTGTTGCACTAGTTGTTAACATATCACCTTTCTTAACACGACCAACTACTTTACATGGAACGCGACCTGCTAGAGCCACACAGGCCTTAATGCCAGTTTGTTCAGCGTTCATAGTGTAGGCAGGATTAGTTGTTACCACTCCGGCTAATCTTGTATCGTTCATAGTAGTTGTTGTAGTAACTTCTTTATCTCCACCAAACACTAGTACGGTACCTGATTCGTATTCTTGATCGCCTTCATAGTTCTCTGCTAAGTCAGCATAGGTTGCCTGGAACGTACCAGTTAATGTCCATGCTCCGGTTATCGATCCCGAAGTACCGACGCCACCAGTTGATATATTTCTAACCAGTAGTTGTGTACCATTGGTTACTACATCTAGTATACCGCCAATATAGGTAGTTTGTGTACCGTTAGTTGTTCCTTTTGCAGTAATAAATGGATTACCGACAGCATTGCCCGGAGGCAGACCAGGTTGATACAAGAATATATTTGTACCGTCAGTTTTTGCAAATGGATATGTGCTAATTTTTAATTGTAATACGTCGACGGTACCGTCAGAAGCTGATTCTATAATTGCATTTGACGCATTATTATATGAAGTTCCAGTACCAGTTCCGTCCCACTTGGTACCCTGACTGATTTCAACAACATTGTATTGATTATCTTTACCAATATTATTGACGCCATTGAATGCCACTCCCGTAGTGTTGGCATTGGCTGCTACAGTCATTACACCGCCTGTTGAGCTTACAAACGGAGTATTAGCAACACCATTACCATAAGTAACGACATCGGCAAATGTTACAGTAACCGGAGCACCACCACCGGTGTTATAGCCAGTATTCTTATTACCAATTAATACGCCAGGATTGATATATTGTATTTTAGCTAATTGTATACCGGTTGGGCTTGCACTGGTTGAATTTGCCAGGTCAATCCAACCATTAGTTGCTGTGAATACATTACTATTGAAACTACTTAAACCACTAGCAGCTTGTAGAACTGAAGCGATTCCGGTAGGAGCACTAGTACTACTAGCAGTGGCCAATTGCATTAACAGTTTACTCTGTTGTATAGCCGCAGTGGTACTGACTTGGCTATCAATAATACTGTTAGAATTTACTGCTTGAGATACTAGACCAGTAGTTGGATTGTACTGTGAGTTAATTTGATTGCCAATAATTGTACCAGCTATAGTCTGTGCGCCAGTGGTTGTATTAGCATATCTAACATAATTTGCAGTACCACTAATTGTAGTGCTGGTCTGCGTGACAGACGAGTTAATAGTCCAAGTGCTACCTGCGCCTGATCCACTTATAGCATTAGTAATATAGTATGTTCCTGCTGTTAACCCGCCGCCAGCTAGTGTCATGCCTAGTAGACTCGGTACGCTACTGATAGTAAAGGTTAAATCGTTAGCAGGACTTGCGCCACCTAGGCTTAGACCTGATAGTGTAATAGTGTCGCTTAACGCATAACCGCTACCACTAGAGTATACTGTTATAGTTGTAACGCTAGTATAAGAACCACTACCAGTAGTTGTAATATTAAATGTAGCTCCACTTCCGCTACCGCTTGTTGATTTTTGTGAAACATTGCTATAAGAACCTGCACCAGCACTGGTACCAGTAATACTTCCGAACGTAGCACCAACAACTCCGTAGGTTATAGAGCTACCAATAGTTAGTGTTGTTCCACTGATACTAGAACCAGGTGAGCTAAACGAAATCTGATTACTGTCTGTAACAGTGTAAATTCCATTATATCCTAACGGTGTTATTCCGCCGACAATGATACTTTGACCAACGGCATATGGATTAACTGTTTGTGGTGCTATAACTAACGTAGCGACTGAACCAGTGCCACTGGCAATGCGAGTACTATTAGAATTTGCTCCAACCGGCAACGGAATATTTTTCCATCGAGTTGATACAAACGCTAGATTTCCTGTGGCAGCATTGGCGATTGTTAAATCACTAGTGTCAAGATTAGTAGATATAGTAATATTATTTCCAGATACACTGGTAATATAATATTGAGTAGACGCATTTAGTGTTACCTGACTACCACTGCTACCCAAAGTCTGGTTGATGTTAAGAGTATATGTACCAACTCCGCCAGATCCACTAGCAATAGTTTGTATGGTAGTACCATAAGATACTCCGCTACCAGTTAGTAGCATACCTACAGTAATTGTTCCAGTAACGGAAGTTACAGTAAGGACATTTCCACTGATATAACCGGCTGTGATTATAGCAGCACCTATCATTGGTAGTGGAGGACTTCCAGATGAATAAAAAGTATTTCCTGTGAAATAGATATTATCTTTAACTGCTAAACCAGTAGTGTTGGTTAATGTAATAGTATTTCCACTATTCGATACCGAAGTAGCATAGCCGGTTGAAGTATCAAACACTAAAATATTTCCAGCTACTGGACTAGTAACTAATACATCTCGTTGTTGTGCTAGTGTGTTTAAATTATCAACATATTGTTTGTTAGCAGCATCAGTACCGTATACTGGGCTAGCTAATCCGCTAACAGTATATGATCCAGCCATGTTAAGATTACCTTTCATAGATAGACGACCATCTAATGGAAGGAATCCAGGACCAATTGAATTACTAGAAGTTACTTGGCCGCCATCACGAGTTATTCCTAATCTATTGTCAACATAACTTTGGATAGCTGACTGTACTGGAACAATGCTGGTAGAATTGTCACTAAAACTAGAATCTGTTGAGAATTCGTTAACTGCAACACCTTTCTTAAATCCTAAACCGTCCAAGTTACTTAGAGCAATTGAAGCTGAGAATGTAACGGTACCTGTACCTTGGTCAACTTCAAAGAATCGACCTACTTTAAAGATACCATTTTCGTCAGTGGTAACATAGAACACGCGACCCACTGTTTCTTCTAATACCTGTTTGGTTGCATCTGACGCTAGTGTAGGTGCACCGTAAATTCTTTGAGGATAGTTACTGGTGTTGTAGCCGCCAGTACCGATGTCTAAGAAGTCATGACCGGTAGCACGTGTAGTACTAATGTTAACTGTAATTTGTCCCGCACTGCCACTTGGATAACCTAAACGAATGGTAGAACTGTTACCACTGATAAATGGTTTAGCAAGACCTAATTGGCTGCTAGTAGCTTTGAGAACTTCTTTAACAATTGATGTGCCACTGTAATTATTACCCGGAGTACCTGGATTGTTTGTGTAATTTAATACTAACGAAGTAGTAGTAGTTGATGATCCAGTATACTGCCATGTTCCATTAATCAATGGATTGCTGTTACCAGTAACAGTATAATATGCATTAGCTACTAGTGCAGTACTTGGTATTGTAAATGTAACAGTATATGGACCAGATCCAGCAGTTGCAATATTACTTGGTGTTATATTAGTGTAGGTTAAATTAGCTACAAAATAATTTAAACCACCAGTAGCTAAACCACTAGCATTACTTAGAGTAATACTTGATCCACCAGAGGTAGTGCTTATAGTCATATAGTTAGACGTTACACCTGCTACTGTCTGTGTCCCAGTAGAAAGAATATAGTACACTCCTGCACTTAATCCACCAAAGCTAGTGCCGCTAAAGAATGTAATTTGTTGTCCTGTGCTTAGACCCGTAATATTGCTGACTGTGATATAATTGGTACTGATTGCTGTAGCAGTAGCAACACCAGTAATACCAGGACTTGTCGGATACGCCAATGTAACTTGTGTACTTGGAGTTTGTGAAGACAAGGTAGCAGTGAATATAGAAGAACTAGTTAAGGTTACAGTAAATGATACATCACTTTGACCATAGCTTACTGCTACGGAAATTGTACCAGCACTGGTGTATCCAGATCCTGCACTGACTATAGCAATTCTAGAAATTTGATTATTTGTAATAATCGCAGTTGCCTGAGCACCAGTACCGCCAGCGGTGTCGGTGATTGTAATAGTAGGTGCACCTGATGTAAACACACCAGTTTGTCCAGGATTTACACTAATACTAGCTATTCCGACTGGGAATTGTCCAGTAATGTTTGCACTACCTGGTAACCATACTGCTGGACTTACTACAATAGTAGAATAATCAACGCTAACACTTTGAATGATACAGTTGATTGGAACATTATTACCAGTACTAGTAATAGTCATCCCCACTAATGGTGGATTAGATGATATGCTGGTTAACTTCAATGTAGATGAATTAGTCACTGCTGATACTTGATAAGTTCCGTTATATGCAGTATTAACAGTTTGTCCAGATACAGTTAAGAAACTGTCAACTGGCGGCAATGCAGGAGTCCAGTTGCTGCTAGTTCCAGACGTTACATTACTTGTGTTAGGAACAGTAAATGTAATATAATTTATTGTTGTTCCACTTGCACCGCCAGCAGCACCAGCATAAGTCATTGCACTGACGCTACCCCCATTGGCAGCATTATTGTTTACTGGATTAGGATCGATTGTAATATACGCATTAGTTGGAGTACCAATAGTTAATGTTTCATTAGCAGTTGGGGTTCCATCTGGTGCTGCATTAAGTGTTAATGGTGTGTATATTCCGGTTGGAGTGCCTACACTAACAACATATTGACCTTGGCTAAATCCACCACCTGAAACAATCCAACTATGATCTGTAGCTAACTGGGTGTTACTTGGGAAAGTACCGTTAATATTTTTAACTTGAATAACATAGGTGCTCGGTGTACTAACATAGGTAGCAGTTATGGCAAGGATAGGAGCGGTATAGCTCTTTACTCGATGTACACGACCACCCCAACCAAACAAATAGATACCTGAGTTTATTTGACTAATAGTAGTATTTTGTCCGATCGCTGTAATTGCAATCTTGTTGTCGCCAACTTTTGCACCTTGTGTAAGTGTGCTAAAGTATACAGTGCCTGCAGGTACTACGCTAGGTTTAGCACTGTTGGCAATGGTAATAGTATATGGACCAGTTCCGCCGACATTACTTACAGTTTGGCCACTAGTAAATCCAAGTCCGCCGATTGTCTGGCCTACTACTGGTGCAGTAGAATTACCATGTCCATCAGTTACACCGGTAACGACAAATGTTGAACTTGATGTACTGCCGCTGCCTGCTTGTACGGTACCAACAGCATATCCAGTAGCATAAGGAGTCGGATCGGCATTGGTAACACTTCCGGAATCGCTAGAAAATAGATAATAGTTAAATGTAGAATCAGTTTGTAAGATAGAAGTAGTAGCTACCTGATTACTAAATGTTAATGTGTTACCAACAATGTTGGTACTTGGTGCAGCAGTTAACGTGACCGCAAAATTGCCGCCATTGGCTTGTACATTATAAACAAAGTAGCTGCCGTTTAATCCAGTTCCACTAACTATCTGCCCAACAGCAATAGCACCAGCTCCGGTATTGGTTACTACAATTACAGAACTGCTGCCATTACCTGTAACTACAGTAGCAGTAGTAACAGGAGTTGTAGTAACTAGATTTTCACCAGTTGATTCACTTAAACCATAGGAAACAATTCTATAGATATCGGATAGATTTCTTGTATACTGTAGTGCAGTGCTTGGTCGGATAGGACGCACATTGGCAATATTCAATATTTTGATATTTTGTAATATACGTATTGTAACCAATTGTCCATCATACAGTGGATATGCTAGACCAGTAATTGAAGTTGAATTTAAACCAGATGTACTAAAGTTTAATTGTAAAACATCTTGACCATTATAGGTAATGCCAGTGTGTGTTATGCTGGCCACTAGGTAACGAGTAATTCCACCACCTGCTAGACTATGATCAATTTCTATTTCTGAATTGTTAAACGGCTTATAAGAATATCCAGAAATCCATACACTCAATGCAGGTGTACTAGCAGTAGGAGTCATTTGATTTATAGTTACACCCTGTTTGTACACGTGAGCAGTTTGAACCATGTTTTCTGCTAGGGTAACTGAATTGGGTACTTCTGTCAAATCGTATCCACTAGATCTTAAACCGTAAATACCATTTGAGTTTGAACCTGCTACAGAACGAATCTGTCCGCCATTAAATGACCAATAAGCTGTGTAGCAATAGTAGGTAAATGTTGAGACTTGTTCTGTTAAGCCGTTGTTGGCCGCCACAATACCATAACCTAAATCGTTGACCTGTGTATAATCATTGGCCAACATTGATCGATTACCAGCCATCTCAATATTAAGAGGTAAGTTGCCTCCCTGATTGATGTAGTAGGTTACTGTTCCTGCTGTAAATGGAGCAGTAGCACTTCCGATAATACTTGATTTGGCATTGATAATAGTAACACGATCATTATACAACGATCCTGTGCTTGGTAGTGCTGTTGGAATAGTTCTTGTAGTGCTAGTCCCGTTAAAATTGCCATCAGTTGCGTAGTCAATAATTGCTGCCATTAATGTACTAATGGTAGAAGTTACACTGCTGGCTCCTGTATAGGTTGTACGATCCTGAACATAAATGTTTCCAGGAGTAGGAGTGAAATATGTATCAGTAACTACATTGTTTAATACAGTAGTTAGGTATGCATATGCTGATAGCACAATAGATTGGTAGGTACCTAAGATACTAGATCCAGCAACATAATAACTCAACGCAACATCATATGATGCACTATTACCACCGTATAATACGTCATAGGTGATAGCATCAATGACATATCCAATAAGGGTTTGAACAGTTTGTGCATTATACTTAGGATAATTGTTAAGATTATTATTAGCAGAAATATATGCTGTAATTTCTTGTTCAATAAATGTTTTGTTTAACTGCAATATTAACATTGCATTTTGTTGATCGGAACTTGCTCCGCTAGGAACAGTCCAGGTGATCGCCGGAGCAACACCACTGCCATTGTTCAGTATACTGGATACTAGATTTAGATTAGCAGCGATAGTTGTTTTATCCCCACTAGTAATGCTCAGTGATTGTATTTTTGTACTGGTGTATGCAATAGCCTGTGTTGTCAATGAAAGTGCAAGGCCAGTTTGGAGAGTAGAGTAACCAGATTGCAATAAAGTTAAACCTGCACGAACACTTTGATAATTGGTGTTCAAGGCCATGTCAAAGGTTACGCTATCTATAATACTCAATGGATATAGTGCTGTACTAGAGCTAACACCTAATTGATTGGTCAATAATGCATAGGTAGTGCTGTTGCTATCAAAAGCACCAATTGGATTGAATAGTGTTGAGGCATCTAATACTAGGGTAACCTGAGGTAGACCAAATGTATAGTTTCCAGCACCAGTTGCCTGTGAAGACAGTGGTGCAGTTAATGGAATTGTTGTACCGCCTGTGTATCCAGGAGCAACATATGTATAAGGCTGTACACCTGTACCAGTGACTAACATTCCTGATGTGATAGCGACTCCAGATGTAGGATCGGTTGCTTGGGAGACTACAAAACTGCTAGTGCCAGCAGCCCCGCCGCTTGAATATGCAACTGTAACTTTTACACTATTTTGAGTATAGGTATTAGGGCTAAGATCGTTAATTTGATAACGCTTGCCTTGTACAAAGAATGAACATGGAACCTGAGGAGGACGAACATCAAGTCCGCTACCTGCATAACCAGTGACAGTAACATACTGTCCGGTACTGTCAACAGCAGTAACATTGCCTTTTAATCGACCAACAAATCCGTCAATAAATTGACCACCTGCAAATCGATGACTATTTGTGCTGCCTGAAAAACTTCCGCATTCTTGACCGTATGGTGATTTAGTTTTAATTTGTCCATTTGGATCCAAGACCATCATGAAACCACCATGGCCTTGACCTGTGATCAATTTAATACGGGTGGCATCATTACATAAGAATACGTCCATTTCTTTGTTGTTTTTAGCAGTAGAATAGAAGTTAGTAGGATCTGTTAGATAATGATAACCGTAATCTATTGTAGAAAATAAATGCCAATTACCGCTGGACAATGTACTAGCAACTTCAGCTGACGTAAATGAAGTAATTACTGTTAGATATAAGACGTTGCCGGCTACAGAATTAACTATAGCAGTACCGGTATTACCAACAATAGTAAATGGTGAACCATTTGAACCTAGAGATAAACTATTATTAATTGTGTATGTACCGGCAGTGCCTGATAGTATAACAGTTCCTACAGGAATTCCTGCACCAGTAATATACATACCAACAGTTACTGATCCACTTATAGTGCTAGATACATTTAAAGTAGTACCACTAATATAGCCAGTGAAGTTAGCCACAGCATCTGTAACTACTAGGCCGACCCACGATGGACTGGCAACTCCGCTGCCTAATGTAGCAGTGATATTACCTGCCGCTGCACTAAGAGTGAGCGAGGTACTAGTGGCACTATCAATACCGCCCAAGTTAAATGCGGGGAAGTTGACTTGGCCTAATAATAATCCGTCAATGATAGAATTTCTAAAGAAGAAACTTCTACGCCATGGACTTTGTGAAACACGATCTAAAGGTCTAATAATTGTACGACGGAAATCATCACCCTTGATAGTAACGTTTGTTGGAATTTTAATTGGATAATCTTCATAATAGATACCACTTTCGACTAAAATTGTAATATTAATATTGCCTACAGTTTCAGCGAAATCCAAAGTCTCGCCATCAATAAAGAAACCAGGTTGTAGCATTCTTAAAGTGATAGTGTCGTATTGAGAAGTACTTCCGGGTGTATAAGAAACTATAACAGCTTGTGCACCGCTAGTGTTACCGATTAATATTTTTGCAGGTAATATGTGTACATCGCCAGGAGATCCTTGGTCAACATAACCATTGCCACCATTGGTAAATTGTAAGGTATAAATTCCAGTGCCAGGAGTAGCAGCTGGTGCTGTGGCTATTCCATTAGTGATAATACCTAGCATTGCATTGTAGTTTGCATTTAAGGTATTAATTACTGTCTGCGTAGCATTCTTAGTTCCATTTGTATACTGGGATGTTGTGCTATATGGAGTAGCTAATGTTTGTGATAGTACTCTGTCAATGACTCCCTGTGCAAATTTCAATCCGTCTAGAGTTTCAGTATACTGTGTACCGATAGCTACAGATTTAGCACTACTGTTTCTATAATAGCTCTGACCTGCATTAACTGATTGATAATTACCACCGGTCAACAAGTCAATACGCATGGCATCGACAATTAGTCCAATATCTCTTAAACAGGTAGCTTGGTTGTAACTGAATCCGCCAACGTAGGTCGCTTTAAGATAGTTAACAGTGCTGGTGCTAATACTAGTAGCATTGGCTAAAATTACACTATTAGCACCATTTGTAGGAGGTACTGTGGTATATGTTGATGCAGCGGTCACTAGATTTTCTGCGATCACAAACAATGCACTAACTGCACTTGTTGCACCACTGCCGGCATTACCACCGAATACCGGAGTATATGGATTACCACTAATACCAGTTACGCTGGTGCTACCACTGATTAAACTATTGACTAATCCGGCAGCCCATTGAATTGCTGTATTGGTTGAAGCTTGCTCGCTAGTAGCATTAACTGTTCCGGTAAAATTACTAATAATATTGTTAGCAGCAGTAATGGTTGCACTATTACCACCGTAGCATAGATCATAGGAAACAGCTTCTAACAAATAAATTATGCTGTTGATAAAACTAGTACTGCCCTGTGCTGGCGTAAATGTTGTACCACCTCCAACGTGTAAATAGGCGTCTGTTGCGATAAAGTTTAAATTCTGTGGTGTAGTTATTGTTGTAATAGCAGTTGAATAACCTGAAGGGATTCCTGTAGTAACATAACTAGGATGACTACGATTTGCAAGCCCACCTGACAATAGAGTTGATATACTGCCAAACAAGTTGTTAACAGTATTATCAAGAGTTAAATCAAGTACTGAAGAATCAAAACCGCTAATATCAGCAGCCACGGCTGTGGAACTTTGCCATCCGGTTGCTAGTCCATTGATTGTCTGTTGAGCATTATATAATGATCCTGTGCTAGGTGTAGTTGGATATGTAATTGCTACACCGGTTACCTGACTATATGAGCTACTGTTAATGATACTTTGAATAGTAGAAATATTAGCAGCCAACGATGCGCTGGCTACACTGCCACCGGTCAATGTTGAATTAGTATATTGAATGATACTTTGTTGATACAATATAGTACCAGTTGCAACACCTAGTTGACTGTTAATAATAATATTCTGTACTAGGGTATTTAAATAGCCTACTGCTGCTGCACAGGCAGTTTGTTCTGTTGCATTAAGCGACAGATTACCACCAATCCAGTATTCAGTACCAGCATAAACACTTTGCTGATTACCACCATACATTAAATCATAGCATAGGCTCCAAACTATATATTCAATGTCACGCTTGCTCTTAGATGTGCTAGAATTTAATCCAGGATAGTTAACTTTTATATAATCAATTAACTCAGCTTGGATGAATGGGATATTGTTTAGTAATAAATCTCTTGCACTAGTTGATCCACTCACTGTGGCCGCACTAGCAGGTAATTTTAAAGTTGGAATAGTACCAGTTAAAATAATCGATGGAATAACACCATAAGTACCATCTGCATTTTGACCAAGTAGGCCGTTGATAAATGTATCAAATCCAGAGATGTTTGCTTTTATTTTACCTGCAATGATCGACAATTCTCTTACAATGTTGGTATTGCTAAGAGTTACACCTGCATATTGCCACTGTAGGCCTGCTTGAATTGATTGGAAATTTGATTGCAATAGTAAATCATACTGTACTGCGGTCAACACTTGAGTGATATAGGTAGATAGTTTAGTTTTGTCATAAGACAGATCTACTACCTGTGTTGCGGCATAGCTAACGCCATCAGTTAACTGTGCTAGATTGTTACTGATAATACTAGCATATGAAGGATTTGTTAATAAGGTAGTAGCTCCGGTGATAGAATTAAAATTACCACCCTGCGCTAAGTCATATGCAACACCGGATATTAAATTATTAAAAATAGTGTTCCAAGTTGTGTCGGTAATAGATAAAGCATTTACATATTTTTTATTTAGATAAGCAATAGTTTCCTGTTGGATATATGATTTATTCTGACTTAACAAGAAATCTGCGTCGAGATAAGTTTGCACCGCACTATTACCACCACTTAACACTGCTGGATTATGTGTTAATGATTTAGTTTGTACCCCACCTCGAGTATATGAAATAGTCTGGCGGTATGGTCCTGGTTCTAATTGAGCAGCATTGATTAAGGTATCAGCTGCAAATGCAGCGGCGCCGATCGTTTTGTAAGCATACTGCGGAGCTCGACCTTCACGACCTGGAGGAGTATTAGTTTGATTGTCATCACCAGATGTATTAACATATAAGTTTACATTACTATAAGATGTATTATTATCTACATAGTATTTGGTAGCTGCCTGAAGATCTTCATTACTGTGTACAATTCCTGCACCAGCTAACGGACTAGGGTGATCATTTAAGTTCAACGCACCAGTCATAGTGTCACCACCACGATATACAACATCCTTACGCTGCATTACTTCAGTTGCCAGATAGTTACTGGTTAAATTTGCATTGTAATCTGAATCACCAGTCTGAGGGCTAGTTGGTTGAGCACGAGATTTTATTACCGCACTGACACTATAAGTTCCGGCTTTAGTCGTAGTAATGCTTGAACTTCCAGGAGCATACACTGTAGAAATATTGCTGGCAACACCAGCTACAAAGTTATTAACACCATAGTTAACAGTAACAGGCAAACTGTTTATACTGCCAATTACAGATGATGGATAATTTGTTTTAAAATTAGAAATTAATGTTGCTGACGGATCTGGGATATCGGCAATAGGCTGCCCATTTGCGTCCATCGGATATCTTAGAGTAGGAGTTTGATCCGTTTGTAATTTGTTAGCCGCAGTGCTAATATCAATTCCACCAGGAGTGTGAACAATATTAATACTACCACCAGAAGTAAGACCATTACTGGTTAGAGTTCTTGCACTTAACTTTGTGCCATCATTGCTGGCTGCAATTAACTGATTAGCAGTATAGGTAGTACCGTCACCTAGCCCGGAAAGTTTTAATGTTCCGCCCTGGCCGAATACTGCATATAGTTCTGTAAAGTTTTGATTGACTTTAATAAAACTATCACGGATACTATCGCCAGTACCGTCATTACCTTGTATACCGGTATTGATTACTTGTTGTGTCATTATTCTACTCCGAAGCTGCTACCGCAGCCGCATGTTGTTACTGCATTAGGATTTTTTATACTAAATTGACTACCTATTATATCTTCTTTATAATCTATTTCAGCACCTGTAAGGTACTGCATACTCATAGAATCTACTAATACTTTGTATTCGTCTAGGGGAATTTCAAAATCATCTTCGTTCATTACATCATCAAAGGTAAATCCATAGCTGAATCCGCTACAGCCGCCGCCTTGGACAAATGTACGTAATGCTAGTTTAGGATTGTTTTCTTCAAGGAGAAGGTCCTTGATTTTTGCTTTTGCTGACTCGGAAATTGTGATCATAATGGCCCTCGATATGATATTTATCAAACGATTTTGTAACCTTAATGTAAATACAGTTATGTATATTGGAAACGAACTTAGAACTAATCACTATGTGCGTGTGAGCAAAAAAGGCAAAACGCATACCTATAGCCGTAAAAAACACGTGCTAGTGTTCAAGTGTGATTGCTGTCAGGGTGTATTTCAACGCGATCAAGGTGATATGGATCCTAAACGATTAAACAACAATGTTTATCACGTATGCGCTGATTGTGACGTTAAAAAATTTGCACAGAGTAAGGGAGTCGAAGCCCGTAAAGTTTGGTCAATACCGGCTAGTAGTCTTAAGACAATCGACCAACTTTAGTTTCTTGTATCAGGTGGGCGGTGTATAATAGTAGGATTAAAATTGTAAGTATCAACGCCATTAGTAACGCCAATAAAATGTGTTGGATATTTTGCAATTAATTGTTTTGCATAGGCCTCTGCTTCGGGTCTAGTTTGGAATTGTTTAACAGGCTTCCAGTTTTGACTACTCATACCACTACCTATAACGTTACCGTTATCGTCATGCGAATCGGTATATTGATTAAGTTTAACAGTAAATGGACCTAAATCTTTTGGTTTGCGTTTACGAGGCTCCGCAATAGGTTTCCCATCTGTTAATACCATTAGCCAGCTGTCAATAGCGGGATCGTGGAATATTTCAGGTAAGTATCCCTGGCATTCTGCGATATCTTCTTCTGCAAATTTGTGTTTATTGGCAGCATCATCTGCATCATAATCTATTAACATGTTGTGCTTTACAGCCATGTCGTAGATATATTCTTCTACAGCATCTTGTCCCTGTTTAGCTAATGCTAATTTTTGAGCCGGTGTAAGTTTTCTGAAAAGGTTAATACCAAAGTTTATAGCCTGGCGGAAATTGAAATGCGGGTTATCTAGTTCTGCTACACTTCCGCCCATTTTGACCATATCTGGATCAGGTGCAGGCGCTGGAGCATCTATACGATTACCCAATGTATTATTCATAAATCCAACAAACTTAGGATCGTTTATCGGGGTGCCTGCTTCTTTAATTATTTCCCAAAATCTCATAATATTATTTATTGTTAGATAGACTCTAGCTTAATCGACCAACTCTAGAACCAATCAAGTTCCAGTTGATAATTTTCCACTGATTAGCTAGGTAACCTTTTTTATCTGCTTGATAGTCTAGAGCCCAAGCGTGTTCCCACCAGTCGATTAATAAAATAATATCCATTCTAATTTCGTGATTTTTGATAGTTTTAATTGACCCATCTCTAGCTAGATAAACCCAACCGGATCCTTGGATTTTCATGGCAGTTTTTTCAAATTGGTCTTTGAATTGATCAAAACTTTTGAAATGTTTGTTAATAAAGTTTTCTGCAATCGCTGTAGGATTGTTAGATCCGCTGGGTTTTTGATACTGCCTAAACAGTATATCATGTAAAAACGCACCTGCTTCGTTAAAGTCAGCATCGCCCTCGCCCTTGTTAAACCGATCAACATAACCCTTGTATAGTTTACCGTAGTGATAATCTAAGGTCTGTTTGCTAAGGCTACGCCCTAATGCTCCTCGATCGTAAGGCAGCGGTGTTTGTTCTAGAGTTTTAGGCGCTTTACCTTCATTGAGACTGACATAACGTATAAAATTGTACATAAGGATATTTACCTTTATAAATAGACTGTCGAGTTGTTAACAGGGCTGCCAAGGACCCCATCACTCAGCTTTTCCCTGTTTCGTTGGGTTTTAAAGTTCAAGTAGAAATACATGACTACGGGTAAATTGGCGCTCGACACTACAAAGGAAAAAATTATTATGTTACATCATATTAAGAAATTATTTGGTATTAAGCCAAAAGCAGAAGTAGTTGCTGAAGAAGTTCCATATAAAGTGGAAACACCAGTTGTTGAGGCACCTACTCCAGCTAAGAAAAAGCCAGCGGCTAAAAAGGCACCAGCTGCCAAAAAGCCACGTGCTCCACGTAAGCCTAAAGCACAGTAAGCGTTTTAGCGTGTTCGTATAAGGCAAAACTAGCTAGGTTTTTGCCCTTGCTCTCACACATGATGTCGTGTGAGTCTAAAAAACTCAGAGCCCATTCATTTGTTGCTGTATTCCAGTAAAAATCAGAATGAGCCCTGAGTTTTTGCTTTTTGTAACCTTCTACCAAAAGTGCCGCATGGTCGGGGGCATTGTGTGTATCATGTCCCACAAGTATATCTTCGCGGCTGACACTATAATGCATAGTAGGGCGAACACCACGCCAACTATCAACAACTCTTTTAACACGGTCGTCTCCAGGTAGGATGTATTCCCCTTCGCGTATCCAATGATGATGAATATCGAGCACAATAGGCACAATATCAGAAATGGTAAGACAATCATTTAACCCCCAGGCATTTTCTTCGTTTTCAATGGTGATGCAGTTACGAGCTTCAGGTGACAATCGGTTGTAGGCACGTCTAATACCTTCTGGCCCCTGACGGCCCGAGATGTGTACGTTAATCTTATAATCTTGGAATCGTTTTCCGTAACCCATCCAACGTGCCATATCTGCATGATATTCAAACTCCTCTATTGAACGATCAACAATACCAGGATTATCACTCGCCAGCACAGTAAACTGGCCAGGGTGAAAGCTGAGGCGTACAGACCGATCTCTAGCAATTTGACCAACTTGGGAGAAATGCGTTTCACAGTACGATCGTACATCAGTGCGATGCCAGAAATAACCCCAATCTCTGTGAGTGTAAACAGGCAACAGATCGCTACTAAGTCGAACCATGCGTAAGTGATCATCAAGTGTTCCTACCCTTTCTACTAGTTTGCGAGTTGCTTCAATATTTTGGACCATAATGTCCCAGAGCTTCTGTTCGGCAACCTCTCGAGTTTGTCGATTAAGCCATGCTACAGTAGTTGAACCTGTATTGTATTGCTTACAATCATCGGAAGATTTAATACCGTCAACCTGGTTAGGATGATCGATCCATTTACACGCAAATCCAATTTTCTTAGTCATGCATTATTATAACATGATCTGGCAGCAAAGTCAACCTTCGTAGATCGCCGAGTTGGCTCCATGTTCTTTAACTTCCACTGATACTAACTTACAACGTGGAGCAAAACCTGCATCCTGAATCCACTGCTCTGCACATTCGAAAACTAATTGAGCAAACTTTTCACAGCCGCCCGCTTCTACTTCGACTACTTCGGCGATACCGCGCTTATGTGCTTCACGGAACCATTCAATTTCTGGATCGTCCTGTGCTACAAGAAGTTTGTGATCAAATGTATCTTCTAGCATAGCTTTGAGGCCTTTTAGACCACCGAAGTCTACCACCCAATTACGCTCGTCTAGTTTGTCGGCTTCGAATTCGAAACGAAATGCTAGTGCATAACCGTGAATGAAACGGCAGTGACTACCAGCTCTCCATTGGCGAAATGCTGCCGAAAAGCCTAAGTCGTGACCGTATGTTTTTGTTGATTTAAATTTTGCCATTGTTGTCTCCTAAGATTAGCAATGGCGGCAGAGTTTATATTGCGGGATGACGCCTAGTCCGCATATAGTAATTATACACTTTTATAGTGTAAAGTCAACATTATTGATTAGCAATCATTCCAAACGGAATCCATACTCCTGGAGTACCTGCGACAGTGCAGATCCAACCTACAAATCCGCCTGCATTTGGGCTAGTATTCCAAGTAATATCACCGATATTATATGTGCCCATTGTAGGAGAATGATCGCTGTTCATGAATCGTTTGCCACCAATGCTGACATCACCGTTGACTGTAAACTGTAGTGTTGGATCTGGATTATTAACATTTACGCTTAAAGGTCCAAATACTTTAACTGGTTTTGTCTGTTTGGTTTTATCACCGATGTTAATTTGGCTAGCATCACCGTAGGCAATTTGATTACCGTTCGCAGATACTGTAATATTTGAATCAGTAGTAATTGCAGTTGTAGTAACTGATGTTGCAGTAATATCGTCGACTGTAGTGGAACCGCTAACTGTTAGATCGCTTTCTACACTAGTATTTCCTAATACAGTTAATGATACTAGGGAACCAACTGTGGTCAATTTTGAATTGGTTATTACATCTCCGAGACTGTTTGAGTTAAGAACCCATTGTCCATTAACATAATATCCTTGTCCTTCAGCAACGTCGAATCCTGCACTAGACCATAATCTATTAGGATCAGATCTTAGTACAAACTGTTCAGTATTTCCTTCGCTAGTCCACTGTAGACCTAAACCGTATACACTGCCATTTGGGTTACTAAATGATATTGGAGATGCGGTATCTGTTTGAATAGAGTCAGCAATTACAGTGCCAAGGACACGCAGAACAGCATTTGACGTGCCAGGAGTGCCTACGACTAATTCACCATTCGCACTAAATGTGGCAACAGTATTGCCGCCAGCAATAACAGAAAAATCATGTAGCGTATATGTTCCGATTCTGGCAGCTGCCATATCAGTGCCAAAATTAATACCAATTGAATGGTCGCTGTCGACTAACTTAACATTGGTACCAGTAAATGCCGCAAAGCCTGCTAGTACAGTTGTGCCTGCTACAGTTAATGATTCTAACTGACCAACAGATGTTAGATTACTGTGTACTACTGATTCACCTAGTGTGGTAGAATTTAATACAGGTAGTCCATCGACACTAAATGCACTAGCATTAACAGTGCCGTTGGTTGCTATTACTCCGCCTGCTTGATATACCAAATATGTGCTGGCGTTAGCATAGGTCCATTCAAAACCTTGATCAATTAGATCTGATTCTAATTCTTTAGTCCATTTTCCTACTTCTGGTAGTTGGAATCCTTCGGCTGCAACTATTTTATTGACGTTTAGGGTGTCTACATTTAATGTGCCAAAATTACCCTGTCCGCCCACAGTTAAACTACCATCAGTACTGATACTTCCACCTAGAACGCTAAGACTGCCTGTATGGACGACACTACCGAATGTATAACGAAGACTTAGATTGTTAATGGAAACTTTATCAGCGTTAGTTTGAATTAGGTCGCCAAAATTTGTAGACTCTGTTACTAAGTTGGCAGCATACAATGTTCCAGCTACATTAAGGTTACCAGTTACATTTACTTCGCCGCTGGCTTTAACAGCGATTCGTGGAATGCCGTCAGTTACAATTTCTAAATCGTGATTGCTGTAAGTACCGATATTAGCCAGATTAATATCAGGACTGCCAATACCAATTTCTACGTTATTGTCTAAAATAGTAAGGCTAGCAGTAGGTTCGTCAGTACCAATACCGATTCTATTGCTGTCTGCATCTACAAACAGGAATTCGCCTAGGCTAGTACTGCCAGAAACATTTAAAGATGCTAGTGTGCCAACAGATCGTAATTTACTATTAATTATAGAATCGCCTAGACTGTTGGCTGTGAGTACAGGAATATTGCCGATATTATAGCTGGCATTGCTGTCAACGTCAAAGTTAACATTGGTCCATAAACGACCACCGTTTCGATATATTAACTGAGCGTGGCCGCCATTCCAATTCCAAAAGAATCCCTTGCCGTTAAGCTCATCCTCTGTAGAATAAGTCCATACACCTGCGGCTGCAAGAGCGCCATTATCTGTGACTAAATTTTTTACATTAATCACTTCTGCGCTGATAGTTCCGTTTACTACTAGATTTGTGTCTATTAGTACGTTACTAGCAATATGCATTGACCCAGCATGGATTAACGATCCCTGTGTGTATTTTAGGGCTAGTTTGTCTATGATAACTGTATCGTCTACGATATTGAATGTTTGGGCCATAAGAAGTCTCTTTTGAGTATTTATCTTAGCAGTAACTAAGCTCAAATTACACTAAATATTGGATAACGAGGAATTTGTATGAGTGTAGCTATCCATGATGCTTTCAGATATATTACCACTAGCGGAACCGCAGTAGGTGAAAGTGACGCAACGATTGTATCCCCAGGCGTAAATGGAACGCTAAATCTGTCAGCTGGCTTTGGTATTACCCTGGTTGCAGACCCTGTAAACAAGAAAATTACCATAACAAACACAGGTAATGGTACCGGTGCATTAACCACGATTACTACCCAAAATGCTGCCGGTACATATTATCCTATTTTTACTAGAGCTGCATCTGCAGGAGACTTTAACGCCCTTACAGGTACCTATCAAATGAGTACCATGTATTATGAAACTACTACAGATCCTCTAACATATAATCCAGGTACTGGAACATTAAGTACAGTTAATCTTAACCTAGGCGGAACACTAACTATCAACGGTGTAACTAACACCGGTACTACTGGTACAGGTAATCTAGTATTCAGCACTAGTCCTACATTTACAACTAGTATTGATGGCGCCGCAACATTTACAGCCTTTAGTTCGCCAACATCATTAACAATTGGTGGTAGCGCAACTACTGTAACTGAATTTGCCAATGCTACATCACTTAGTACGGGTAGTACAACTACGGCTGCACAAATAGTTAATTGGTTTACATCTTCAACAGGTTCTAGCACATACAACGTTGCTACAGGCGCAACAGCCAATGGAAATACCAAAGCAGTTAATATAGGTACAGGTGGAGTCAGCGGATCTACTACTAACATTACGATTGGTTCTAGTGCAGGCTCTAACTCAACAACCATTTATGGATTAACTGCAGGCAGTTTACCTCTAGCTAGTTCTAGTGCGTTTGGTGCTGTTAAAGTTGACGGCACATCGATTACTGCAACTGCCGGTGTTATCTCTGTCCCAGGGTTTCAACCAAACGGCGTATTTAATATTACTTCTAATAATACAACAACAGTATTAACATCAGCTACTGCTGAAAATGTAACAATTATAGGTAGTAACACTCAAACTATCCAATTTCCAGATGCAACTACATTAAAGAATGGTTGGATTTTCCGTATCAACAATAATTCGTCTAGCTCGTCAAGTTTAACTGTAAACAATAATGGCAGTTCAACTATAGGCACTATACCACAAGGCGGTATTAGTCAAGCAATTTTATTGGATAACACAACAACTAATGGTAGTTGGGATTTCCATGGTTATACTCCTACTGGTGTTTTGTTCGGGTCGTCAACTCTTCAACTAGGTTCTGCGTCTTACACAATCGGGCCATTTAATACTACATTAACACTTGGCACAGCAACTGGTAACACTACATATAATTTTGGTACTGGTGCAACTGCATCAAGTAATACTAAAGCAATCAATATTGGCACAGGCGGCGTAAGTGGATCAACTACTAATATCATACTTGGTTCAAGTGCTGGCACAAACACAACAACCATCTATGGATTAACTGCGGGTAGTATTCCGGCATTCTATTTAGGTACTACTAGTATTACATTTAATCGTGCAAGTGGTAACCAATCACTAACAGGTATCAGTTCAGTAGTGTTTCCTGGAAGTGTTAGTGGAACATCAACACTACAGCCACAAGCTACTGCGGGTACAACTACATTTACATTACCAACGACTACCGGCACGTTGGTGGGCACGGGGGATAGTGCAACAGTTACTAATACAATGTTGGCTAATACTTCAGTAACCTTTGGATCAACTAGTGTAGCATTGGGAGCAACTTCAACAACCTTAGCTGGACTAACAAGCATAGATGGTACCACAGGATTAACTAGTGCTTTTGCTACACCAAACGGTACAGTGGCACTATTAGGAGCCGCAACTACTCTTAACTTAGCTAATACAGCAACAAGTTTGTCAATCGGTAATACTGCCACAGGCGCACAAACTGTTAATATGTTCACAGCATCAACTGCTGGCGGTACATATAACTTTGCCACTGGTATAACTACAACAGGAAATACCAAAACTATTAACATTGGTACTGGCGGTTTAGGTGGCTCAACCACTGCTATTACACTAGGTAGTACTGCCGGCACTAGCGGGGTTACAGTCAACGGTAATCTAACTGTAAATTCATTATTCACGGTTCAACAAACAGTTGAAAAGTTTACTAGCCCAAGTATTAGTGCTAATGCAGTTACTTTGGATTTTACTACTGGTGCAATATTTGCACTGTCTAGTAACTCCGCAAATATCACAGCAAACTTTACTAACATTCCAGGTACTGCTGGGCAGGTTATTACAACTACATTGATTATTACACAAGGTGCTACAGCTTATATTCCTAGTGCTATTACTATCAATGGTGGAGGAAGTGTAACACCTAAGTGGCAAAACGGAAGCGCACCAACAGGAGTACCGAATCACGTAGATATTGTTAGCTTTACATTCATTACTACAGCTACTAACACCTGGACTACAATAGGTGGTATGGTGGATTATAACTAATGCCTAGATTAACCGCTATTGCTGATCGAACACTCCACGGAGTCGGAGTTCAAAATATTCCTAGATTTACTACTCCTGCTACTATGAATGGCAGTGCCACGGCTGCTCTTATGCTTGCAGTGACAGTTAATAGTTCTGGATTATTTGTTGCTGTGGGATACGCCACCGCCAAAGCACTTTATGCTACATCATCTAACGGCAGTACATGGACTACTCCGGCACAGATGAATGGAACTGGGGTTGGGGTAATGACTGCTGTAACAGTTAACAGTTCTGGATTATTTGTTGCTGTGGGCACTAATACAAGTAGCTATCCATTGTATGCTACATCGGCTAACGGAAGCACGTGGACCACACCGGCACTGATGAATGGCAGTGTTGCAGTAGCTAATATATTTTCTGTTGCTGTTAATAGTGCTGGATTATTTGTTGCTGTGGGATATAATGGAAGTAACTATCCAGTGTACGCTACATCAGCCAACGGAAGCACGTGGACCACACCGGCACTGATGAATGGCAGTAATGCAGTAGCTAATATGAAGGCTATAGCAGTAAATAGTTCTGGATTATTTGTTGCTGTAGGATTTAATACAAGCCTTTATGGAGTTTATGCTACATCTACAAATGGAAGTACATGGACTACACCAGCACTGATGAATGGAATTAGTGGGGTTTTTCAAGCGACATCGATAGTAGTTAATAGTGCTGGATTATTTGTTGCTGTGGGATATAATGGAAGTAACTATCCAGTGTACGCTACATCAGCCAACGGAAGCACGTGGACCACACCGGCACTGATGAATGGCAGTAATGCAGTAGCTAATATGAATGCTGTAACAGTTAATAGTATTGGATATTTTGCCGCAGTTGGTGTTAATAGCACTGGTGCTCCTGTATTTGCTACATCAGCCAACGGAAGCACGTGGACCACACCGGCACTGATGAATGGTAGTTCAACTACTCAAACATTAACCGGTATGACTACTAATAGGGCAGGTTTATTTGTAGCAGTTGGATATACTCCTAGCACTAGCTATCCAGTGTATTCCACATCAACTTAATTAGGCTACTCTTAACAAGATAGTTTCTTCGTTAATGCGTCCATTCATCTTAGTGTCAGTAGCATTGATACCATCTAAGAACTTACGTAGCTGTACCTTACTGGCTGCCTTAAACTCTTTGAGTTTTTCTTCTGGCTTGCGTAGAGTCTTGCACACACTGGCGTGTTCATCAAAGCCAACTAGGCTAGTGCCTTTGACTGTGATAGGACCTTGGATGCTGTCTGCAACATACTTGCCGAGTTTACGAGTTTTGGTATTGTAAATCCATACCTCGCTGGCCCCTAAGACGTCAACAGGATTAATTGACACAAGTTTTAAAGGTTCATCAGTTTTCTTATACTTGAGTTTAGCCACTAATTTCTCTTTAGGTACTGATTTCTTAGCACGTGGCGCACGATTAACCTTGGCTTCTTGTGCCAACATAGTACAGGCCGCAGAAATTTCTTGTAAGAAGTCCATTAGTTTACGAACATTCTTACGAGCAAGATGGCTGTAGCCTTCACGTAGTTGTTCATCAGCTTCACCACTAGCTAGCTCTTCTAATTCAGCCAACATGGTGTTATAGAATTCTTTAATGATTCGAGCGTGTGCTGCCTTGGCTTCTTTGCCTTTGAGCAAGTTCAATACTTTGAATTGTTTTGGATCAAAAGATTCTGGATCGGTGATAAATGATTCAAGAGCAGTTTCTAATTCTTCTGTCATACCCAATGCGGCATCACGAACACGTTCTTGGATAGTTGGTTGTACTACTGCAGGTTTGGCCGCTTCTTTGGCAGCCTCACCTTCTACGTCGATATCTTCTTTGCCTTCTTCGATCACACGGACAATTTCATTGCGTAACCAAGCGGCAGTGTCTCTACCTTCGTTAAAATCAGCACGGACAGGAGTCATGCCTCTAAGCAAGCAACTGGCAATACCGCCCATAGTTGATGAACAGCGATTGTCTTTGGTTTTCTTAAATGCTGTAATGTCTTCTTTAGTACAGCCTACAGTAGCCATCCATTTTAGAACAGCAGGCTTCAAATCCTTACCATTAAATTCTAAACGATAGTAAGCCATGGCATTAACAAAATGGCGATGGAATCGATCACCGTCCCAAGCCTCGCAACCTTCCCAAACTGGGCTATGATCTTTCTTAGCATGTTCACGAATACTAGCACTAGTGATACGTTTAGTTTTCTTTTTGGTTGCTACTTTAGCCATTTTTGCTCCTGTTTGTTTACTGTATATAGTATTATAGCACCGAAATTGATATTTGTCAACTGCGTTTTTTGAGATTACGTTCTATTGCAGGCATATGATATATCAGTCCTTGGTTTACGTATTTAGAATAATCATCTACAGACCGTATTTGATTAAACACCATTTGATTAAATGAGTCATAGGTAAAATCTTCCAATTTTCCAGTAGTCACTGCTGTGTATACTAGATCGGCAAGAATATTTAAATTCGGATTACACAAATGATTAATCCTAGGATCCCAACCGGTATGTAAAACAAAATCGCTGTAAGTATCAACAGAATGTTTATGTTCGTTAAGTGATATTTGGTTCAAAAATATATTAGGTCTAAGAAAGTTAGGCGGACAATCACCCATGGGTAATCTTAAATAACTGCCATCTTGGGTTACTGAGTGATCAGAATTGGCTAATACTACAAATTTACAATTAGGTGTAGATTCAGCTAGATTTTTAATGGCATGTATATAACACTCGTGATTGAGTCCTAATAGTAAAAAATCGCAATTTGCAATATACCATTTAAGATACTGTTTATTTTCTTTGTACCAAAAATTCTGAGGATCGTTTTCGTTTACTGTATTCCAGTATTGGGCCGCCGTTTCCGGACGAGATTTTTGAAATTCAAAATGAAATCTTCCAGGGGTACTAACAACAAATATAATAGTATCCCCATCTTGATAATTATTCTCATTAACATCTTTAAGTAGACATTGCATTGCATATTCAGTGCTGCCACCTGATACGGAATGATTGATAACATTTACATCGAGTTTTTTCGCTAGCAGTGTAGGCCAAGCAAACTCATTTAGAGTACTACCCTGGGCCGAAAAACTGTCACCATAGACCCATAATGTTGTCATAGTAGATCTCTAACAGCACCTAGTTTGTGTCTGTTCCAATAGTCAAACATAGTAATATCAATAGTCGGATCGACAGTATATAATAATCCTAAACAGCGATATTGTGCAGCCATGCACTCGGCATGTCCAAATATTACCTGTGTAGCATCTGTAGAAAAGATATTGGTAAGATTGATCCATTTGCGTCCAGGACCATGCATCAATGTTGCCAGTTTTGCAGGATTATTATACAAATCAATTTCAGCAAACTCTACGGTCATAGACTTGAATTGTCGCCAATACTGCTTAAATTGATCTTCCCCGCCAAAATAGTCAAAGGTTTCTTTTAGTCCTTTATTAAAACCATTGTTTTCATTATAGTACGGATCCCACTGTCCGATCCATGTGAAGTTATCTCGATCAGGAAATGCCCTAATACACTCTAATAAATTTTCGTCAGCCCAGGTATAAAAATGTTTGTACCAAGCCAGGCTCTTAGGATTAAAATCGTAGACGATACATTTTGCAGATTCAGTTAGTCGTGGATATTTAAAAAAATCAAATATTTTAAAACCACTGGCAGTATTGACCACTAGGTCATAGGGTCCGTTATTATTGTAAATGTGTAGGCTTTCGCTGTTAAACAACCAGATTTGGTCTTTGACAAATTTGCTATCTTGTATCCACTTATTTTGATTCCAATTCATATCTGTGTACGGAGTTAGTGTACGTAAACTATCAACAAATCTATCTGTTTCGTGTTCTGGATAGATATAAAATTTACTAAGTCGAATTTTTTCAGTTAGGGTAATTACGGGATATCCGCCATCGAACATTGCCGCTAACAATATCCAGCCTTGACCGGCACCAGGTTGCATAGCATGTTCGCCTGTTGCTCGAACCCATAGAGGTGTATAATCATCATGGAAATTTTCTTCACTACGTTCTAGTACAGGTAGCATTCGTTCCTCACGCTCCCATGTACCGTATTCTGGACAGCCGACTGCTTGATATGCCTTTAGATTAACAATAAAAAATTGATGATGTAGTTCCAGCCAACGTCCGTCAGTTTTCCATAGAGGATGTCCTGCTATGCCAAATTCATTAGCATCGATAAATTCTTCTAAATCTATATGAAATTGTAGGTTTTTAATTTGCAGTCCGGCAGCTAACATAACACAGTAATCAAAGCCTTGTTCTAAGGCAGATTTGAGGACGTTATGGATTTCGTTATCACATATAATAGTGATTGGATCCCAATTTTCTAATAATAGTTTACTGTTTAATCTTTCAAGGTAGAATAAAGATGCACCTTTGGCCTTAAGATACATCTCGTCATTGTCAATACGATCGAGTTGGTTATATACACCATATGCGATTTTATACTTGTTCATACTTTCTTTTCATTTGTTGTAGTGTATAATTATACACATGACCCATACCACTACCATGAACTATGAAATGATATCGGGCTTGATCAGAGTTATTCCATACAATATGTTCGTTAGCAATATCAAGAAAATTTCCACGACCTTGTTTAAATGGTACTTTACCCCAGTTACGGAAATAGAATTCGCAACCTTCTGGATTGTTAATAGCTATGTTCAGTGGTCCAAATATCCTACCAGGTCCATCAACGTGGGGCATTATATAACCACCGGGGGCTAATTTCATGATACGAACCCGATCATATTTTTCGTATTTTAGGCTTTTGATAAATGCAGTGCAGGTTGGAAACAATTCACAAACTTCAGTCCAGTGATAGTTTGCTTCTTCTATACTTTTAAATCCATATTGCTCATAATTTTCTGTAGCAGTAGGACTAATTCCGTGCAGAGTTATGGCAGCCCATCCTTCATGATTATAACTGAATAGTTTATCTTTTTGTCTATGACCTACAAATAAATGATCGTTATTCAAGCATTCGCTATGCATAGTTTTAAAATCTGCATCGAAATCAACTGATGCCCACGGCCAGTCCGATTCCCATATATTACTAGGGATAGGTAACCTTGGCTCCCATTGATTGCTTTCTGCCTCAATGATAAATTTTTCTATAACGTCATTCATTAATAATTTCGATTCCAGTAGCATTGGCAATTTTTCTAAATACTCGCAAATTCCAATCTTTTCTAATGTCGCTGTCGGGAACTAACCAGTCCTCGTAGCTAGGGTGGAAATCTAAAAATGTTTTGTCAAACATAATTTCACCTAGATAATATCTCCCCAATGCCAATTCATCGATATCAACATATGGAACATCTAGAGTTTTCCACCAATTATAAAAACTTAACTCAAATTGGTTAGCGGTATTATAGATATCTTTACTAAAATTTAGCCATACCTCTGAACTCAAATACTGTTGTACTTTAATCTGATTATTGATCACTACACGTTTGTCGTCATCAATAAAAGCATGCCAATAATCTTTACCTAAAGTATTATAACCTAAGTATAGTTGACCCCATTTAGGACTATGATTTAAAAATAATTTATCTTCAGTTGTAATCTGCGCTCCGTGTTCTTCAAAGGGCACGTATTGTATTAAACAACTAAAATTAGGATGATCATAGTCTAACATTGCTCTTTCTGTAATATGGATCCATTGGTTTAAATTTAGCCACAGCTTATGAAACTCTTTTTTAAAACCTATACCCGGCCAAACATTTGGGTCCATATCGGGTCTTGGGTCCATATAGTGATTAGACATGGCTGCATGACGCTCGCCGTATAGTTCAAATTCTTCGTGAAGATAATTTAAGATTTGGTGATCAAGTTCATCTGTACTAACAAACAGGGGTAATTGTTTGTCGTAGTACTTGTTGATTTCAAAAATAATGTTGTTTAATTTTTCTAATAGATTGGGCAAATCATCTTGTATTTTATTTTGTATTTTTAATTCTAAAGAATCTTTACTAACATTTTCAAGTTTACGCCGATTAACAATGTCAATCCATTTAGGAGTTAGACTGTTATCTTGTAGTTTATAAGAGAGGACTAGTGGGGATCCATCTTCTAATTCAAAATGAAATTTTGCTATTTTCATATTAGTTGTTTATCAATATTAACATCGCTAGTACAATGACATAGATTTTTATTACATACTACAGATTCAGTAGGCCAGCGTATGTTATCTGGATCATTGATATTTCCGATAGATCCATTAATAAAGCAGTTAGCCAACATTATTTCTCCATCATAACTGATGTATAATGATTTTAAACCTACGTCACATTTATATCCGTTAAAGTTAGTCATTCCATTATTGATGTAATCAACAGTATTGGGTCTTTCGTCAACACTGTTATCATCAAAATAGATCATTGGAATCATGTTTACTACACGTCTTCCGTGTAAATGCGGCAAATACTTTTTAGTTTGATTACCAATATTTCTATCTAACCATTCTAATTGTTCATTAGAATACACCGAAGCAGAGGGATCACTTCCTCCCTGCCAATCTAGTACTCTAACACTTTCTGTATATATATTTTCTATTTCATAGAGCTTATTGTACATTTTTACAGAATCATCCCAATATTTAGGATGCATCATAACTCTAGCGGTTACTAATGTATGTTTACCTGCTTCAGTAATTTTTTCAATAAAATCCTTGTCTGGAAATTCTGGATGATATGAAAAGCAAATAAAGTTTAACTTAGGAGAAATTTCCTGCCAATAAGCTACGGGTTTTGCCGCATTACTGGTTAATCCAACAGTGTGCCCTGCTTGATAAAAAATATCTACTATTTCTTTAAAGAATGGACTAACACTGGGTTCTCCACCGCTGACACTACAGTGAATATTAGAATACCTTTCAAAAAGTATTTGAAAAAACTTTTTAGCATTTTCCCATTCGTAGTGATGATTCTTGCCGGCATGCAAGGATGTTGGACAATAACTACATCTGTTAGGGCATATATTATTAATGACCCATGTAAGATGCATTAGTGATTCGTCCTGCTGTTGTATTTTAATAATTTTTTTCATGAATTATTTACTGCATCACGCACTACGGTCATCTCAGGAATAGTTTTAAATAAATCTTCATTTCTAACACCGTCTACCTTTTCAGTATTCCACAAGAACTTTTTAGCAGCCTGTAGATCAAATGGCTTACTAAGTTCGTGTAGGATATGGGTAAATGCGTGATCGACAGTTGTATTGTATTTCTTGTTGTGTTGAGCGATCCATGCTTTTAGTTCGGCAATGGTCTCTTGTCTATAATCATCGGGCAATATAGACACGTGATAGTGTACCGGATACTGCAATAGATTTATAAAGAAATTTTGATGTTTATGTTTGGCACTTACTACACCGAGGTCTATCAAATAATCGATAATAACAGGCAATCTACGCACATTCCATGCACCAATGGTCATGCCAGGGCGCACTGTGATATTATCTAGTTTAATCAATTCTTTTAGATTTTCTTCAACCTTGCTCCATACGGTTCCTGATCGAATTAGTTCAGCACGTTCACCGATCTCATCAAGACTCGGCCATACTTCGATCTTCCAAGGCTCCCATTGCCGCCAATAATCTAATGCATTTTTCTTGCCATAACTTAGTGTACTGCAATTGGTATTATAACTGATCTTAACATCAAATCGTTTATTTTCTACAAGTAAATCTAGAGTTTGCCAATGTTCGGGCATCAGTAGTGGTTCGCCTCCTGCAAAGTAGACCTTTTGAACATGCTTGACTTGATCTTTTAAAAAGTCGTAGTTAGTTTGATCTTCAACTTTTTCTATGTTCCAAACCTTATCTTGTTCTTCGCCCCAACCTAATTTTTTATAATCAGGGACCCACGATGAACTGTAACGTGGTCCGCAACTACGACATTTAAAATTACATAGATTGCTGAATCGAAAATCCCAATATTTTAATTCCATAGTTTTACAAGTGCCATCTGGCTCTGTAATTTCTGGAATGATTTTTATTACATTTGCAAATTCTTTATTCTGATAATAACGACCACTTTCTCCAGTTACCTTTTCACGATTCCAACAGGTATCGCAGATTTTTGGTTCTTCGCCAGCCAGAAACTGTTTGCGGAGTTCTTTCATGTTTTTGCTGTTCCAAATTTCCTCAATACTTTGTGTATTGAGATCCCCAGCAAAATAATTATGATGGCTTGTTAGACAGCATGGGACCACTTTACCATTCGGCTCAAAATTAAGATGCATCCACGGAACTGCACACAGAGTGTTCTTAGTCATAGCGTTCACTTGTTTAATATATTTTCTTTTGTACTTTCTGTACAGTTTTTCTAAGACCACCTTAGGAGAAACCATTCCAAATCCTTTTTTGTTTTAAATTCGAACACGTGATAGGCTGTTCGAGCATGGTATTTAAGCGTGTCGATGCACCATTGATTTATTTCTACGTAAACTGATTCTTCGGGTCGATCAGAAACCCCATCTACCCATTCATTCCAAACTTCAGCCACCCATTTACGACTACCCGGGCTTTTGGGTCTATAGTCTATGTCCACAGCCCGTGTCTTGCTTTAATAAGACGAATCAACATTTCTTCATCTTCTTTTTCGTAGGCAGCTTCCATTTTCATTAGAGCTTTGTGGGCCCGATCATGTTCTTTTTTAAGCTCTGGGGGTGTACGAAAGGTAAGTTTACCGCCGTTCATTTCACGGGCCTTTTCACATACAGCAGTCCAGCCGCTGGCATCATATGGGTCGGGACGAGCTGGACGAGTCACAGTCCACCAGAAATATAGTTCATAGATCTCTTTGGCCTTTATAGCTTGAGCGGTAGGCTTGCCATACCGCTCATCGTCCTTGTCTAGAAACTCATCATCTCCCCAAGTTAGATTCATTTGCCAACTGAGATTATCTAGACCGGCACGTTTATTACGCCATGTTCTCCAACGAAACCAGCCACGTGACCAAAATGGTGCAGAATACTGTTTGGCTACTTCTTTATCAGCCCAGGCTATTTGCCACCACGCAAGCTCGACTTCAACAAAGTCCACAAGTTCGTTAAAAAGACAAGGGAGAAAACGATCACCAACGTCACGCCAATTGCCAGGCTTGATATCACGAGGGTGGGCAGTAAGACTATGAGTCTTAGTAACCCAACGATTGTTGATATAGTATTTGATATCATATAATTTCCTTATAGGCCAAGTGATAAAATCCTGTAGATAGTCGAGACCTTCATCAGCTAACCAAAAACGTATAGGATGGGCCTTGCTGGCTGTTTCATTCCATTCATCCCATGCATCTATTTCAAGTGCTAATGGCTTATCAGTACCTCGAAGCCAATCTGCAAATTTTGAACAACTCCAATAATTACTGTGTTGTGCCATTATATATTTTCCCTAGTTGTTGTTTGTTCTTTAACATTATTTTCTTCTTCATCACAGCTCACTGGCCGCCCACGATTATCTAAAAAAGTTGTACCCCAAGTTTTTGAATTTGAGTGGAATTCCACATATACTTGACCATAAGCACAGAATTTACGTGCAGTTATATCATCCGGTGAAATCATATCCTGTATCGGCAAGATTATAAACAGTGCCACTATGGCCACTGTCCACATTACTACATTTTTAATAATAATAAAATTAGATCTTCTCACCGACTTCGAATCCTCTAAATCTTAAAAACCTTGGAAAACGTAAACTATAAGTGCCGTCTTGATTTTGTGTTACTGCATCTGCACGAACTTCGACAATATTTCCAACCACACGCTCGCGAAGATTCCAAAAATTATCACGGTCACTGTCACTGAAACCACTACCCACATTGACCACAATATCACGGCCGTCATCATTACCACTGCAAACCAGCGCACCAAGACGCCCAGCATTTCGTCCAGTTCCTTCTTCGACATCTGTAACCTCTAGTGATACTTCAATAAATGGTTTAAGTTTAAGCCATGCTACACTACGTTTACATTCATAACCTGCATCTGGATCTTTGATCATAATACCTTCATATCCACCCGCAACTGCTTGGGCATTAATTTCT